>Ga0257125_1000405_pt1 | contig 57725 bp, 56 predicted proteins | sample SI106_200metaG_FD_190183 | JGI IMG/M metagenome (GOLD analysis project Ga0257125, IMG submission 190183) | Marine microbial communities from Saanich Inlet, British Columbia, Canada - SI106_200 | ecosystem: Environmental > Aquatic > Marine > Inlet | place: Canada: British Columbia | collected... | reverse complement strand
ATTACCAATGTGTTACTCTCCCGTTTGCCATGCTGAGCAAGCTCAGCATTCGACTTGCATGCCTTAGACATGCCGCCAGCGTTCACCCTGAGCCAGGATCAAACTCTCAAATAAAGTTTGCTCATTCTACCTACTAAATAAAATGAGTGGCTCGAGTATGTTACTCGAAATATGATTAACTCTAAAACTTCGAAAAGTTTTAAAATGTAAAAAAATTGATTTGTGGTCTAACTAAAAAACGGTTCACTTTTTAGTTGTCAAATATTTAGTTGTCAAACAACTTTTATTTTTCTAGATTTTGATATCAAGAAAAAACAGCAATACCTAAAGACTTAGATACTTCTGTTTTTTCTGGATGCAACTCCCAGTATTTATTTGTAAATCAGCTACGCACTTAAGATCTATTAATGCTCCAGTATTTTAAAGCAAAATGAGAATAATGTCAAGCCCTGCCTGCCCATCTATGAACTTATTGCCGAGAAGCTGATTTTTCCTCTCGCCACTCCTTTATTTTCTGATGATTTCCAGATAATAGCACTTCTGGTACTTTTAAGCCCTTAAATACCTCAGGGCGTGTATATTGAGGATATTCTATATTAAACTCTTTAGTTTTTTGATTATATTCTGAAAAAGATTCGTCTTCTAAAGATTCTGCCTTACCGATAACTCCTGGTACTAAACGAGCCACACTATCTATTACCGCTGCGGCAGCTAACTCTCCTCCAGTCATCACAAAATTACCTAAAGAAATCTTTTGATCAATAAAATTATCTATCCGCGCGTCGATAGCTTCATAATGTCCGGCAATAAAAATCAATCTTTTATATTTAGATAATTCTTTTACTTTATTTTGCGTTAAAGTCTCTCCGCGTGGTGATAACAGAATAACTTGGGTATTTTTATTTTTGATTTTATATATTTTTTTCAGAGTCTTATAAACTGGCTCTATTTGCAAAACCATACCTGGTCCACCACCATAAGGAGTATCATCAACTGTTCTTCTTTTATCTTTTGTCTGTTCTCTAATGTCGTGAGTATTTATTTTAATCAATTTATTTTTTTGAGCGCGACCTAAAATAGAGCTATTAAAATAACTTTCTAAACACTCAGGGAAAATTGTAAGTAAATCAAATTTCATAATATTTGTTTAATACTACATTTAGTATACAAAATAAAACCGCGCTGTGATAGTGCGGTTTTATTTATTGTAATGTTATATTTTTTACAATGACAATTCTTCTACATCTTCGCTAGCTGCTGGAGCTACCGGAGCTGCTGGAGTTGCTTCTGGAGCAGACTCCCTAGATCTTTCACTACCTTCCGGTTCAAAGATCTTTAGGTTTACGCGAGCGTTGTTTGTATTACCAACGATACGTAATAAAGTTCTCAATGCTTTTGCTGTTTGACCTTGCTTACCGATAATCTTGCCCATGTCGGCTGGATTAACTTTTAAAGTCAATAGAACTCCTCTTTCGTCAATGTCACGTGTGACCTCAACGTCGTTAGGGTTCTCAACTAAAGCTGTGACAACTGTTTCTAAAAACTGTTTGTCTTCCATCATTGTTTTATTGGTTAATGATTTTCTAATTGAGTTATTCAGTTTTAAATAACTTTACTAAATATACAACTTTTCGAAAAAAATCGCAAGTTATTTTTTGTCATTCTGAGCGTCAGTCGAAGGATCTTCTTCTGTAGTTTCAGCCTCTTCTTTTTTCTCCTCTACTTCTGGTGCTTTTTCTTCAACAGGAGCCTCAGTAGATTCTTCTTTAGCTGGAACTTCTTCTTTCTTCTCATCCTGAGCGTCAGTCGAAGGAGCTTCAGCATCTTTAGCTTTTTTCTCTTCGTCTTTAGCGTTTAATTTTACTTGACGCTTCTTGGTAATTCTAACTGCTTTGGCTTTTGTATCCTTAGCCTTTATAATGCCCTCTTTAACTAATAGATTCTCTACGGTTTCTGAAGGTTGAGCGCCAACTTTTAGCCAATGCTCAATACGATCATTTTTTAAAATAATCTCTTTAGTATGAGGATTGTATTGACCCAAAAGTTCTAAATGATTACCATACATATCTTTTGTGTGTTCAGAAACAACCAAACGATAAATGGCTTTCTTTTTCTTACCAACTCTGGCTAATCTTATTTTTAACATTTCTTCTTTTTATACTTAATAATCAAAAACGAGCAGTCCATGACAAAGCTTATGCTACTATAATGCGCCTTTTTTGTCAATCCTAGTCTTAAAACAAATAAAAAACCGCTCCTCCACTTTTTAAAAAAGCGAGGAAACGGTCAAATCTAGTGCACACCGGATTATGCTAGAGTCTTTTTCTGAGATGCACCTCTTTTATATCAACTATGCCCCTGCAAACCGTTCCTATAGCTGTTGCAGTCATAAATGAAATAGTACCTAATTTCTGGTCTACTTTCAGATTGCTGGTCCAACTAAACTTTGTATCATCATGCGTAACGATACCTATGACATCTAATTGATGCTTGGCCAGCCAAGCTAGATTGGCTTGTTGTCGGGCAATGACAGCCTGCGCTGGATCAATTTCCCCCTGCACAACACCCTTAACTTCGCGTACGTGCATCTCTAAGCCGCCCCCTTCATCGTTTACAACATAAAACTTACGCTCATCCTCATCAAAGTCTATAACCAACACATCAGCCAATGTGTCACCTTGGTAAGGAGTGATTGTAACTCTGCACTTCTGTTCGTATGCTGATTTCAATATCAACATGTGATGCTCTTTCGGCACGATAGCCTCCTGCTGTGTTTATGTGACTTCTTTTCAAAAAACGATAATAAGTTAAACTAACAAGAAAACACTATTTTTGTCAATATAAAAACTGCTAACCCTAAGGCTAACAGTCAAAAAAACTATCTAAGCTACCTATTCGGCTTCACTCAAGACCGCTTACGCGGCAATTTCATCAGCCTGATCAAAATTCATGGAAAGTAAATTTGAAATACCATCATCACCCATGGTGATACCATAAATAATCTTGGCTTGATGCATGGTGGCTCTATTGTGAGTAATGGCAATAAACTGTGTCTTATCTGAAAGCTCTCCTAAAATTTCTGCCAAGCGAACAGAGTTGGCTTCATCTAAAGCAGCGTCGACTTCGTCCAGAACTACAAATGGCGCTGGGTTATTAGCAATAATAGCACAAATCAAAGCAATGGAAGTCATTGCTTTCTCTCCACCGGATAACATATTGATACCGGAAAGTTTTTTGCCTGGAGGGGTAGCCATAATCTCAATGCCGTATTGTTTTTTAGTTTTTATATCCTCTTCACTTTTGACCGCCAGGTCATCCTGAGCGACAGTCGAAGGATTATCAAGTGGTACTTCTTTGATGTCCAAAATTAATTGTGCTTTACCGCCACTAAATAATTGCTTAAAATATTTGCCAAACAACTGATTAATACTTTTAAATGACTGATCAAACTGATTAGAAATCGATTCATCTAAATCTTTAATTACTTTTTCTAAATGAGCAATCGCCTCATTTAAATCTTTACTCTGATGATCTAAAAATTGATAGCGTTCATCAACCTCTTTGTGCTCTTCTACTATAGAAGCATCAATGGCTCCAATAGATCCTAATTGGTTTTTTAAACTATGTATTCTTTGTCTGGTTATTTCGGTGTCCACTTCTCCTGTCTCTTTTAATTCAAAACTAGGAAACTCTTCGGTGATTTCTTTATCTAAGTCTTCTTTTCTAGTTTCCAAACGAGCTAGTCTTACTTTAATTTCATTTAGACCATTACTCTTACTATTAAAGTCTTGCTGTAACTCTCTAAATCGTTTTTGATCAGCCACCAAAGAAGATTTAGCTGCTTCTTCTTGAATATTAAAATCCTGAATATCTTTTTTAGTCTTCTCTGTTTCTTCTTGAGCTAATTTTAATTTTTTTTCTAATTGTTCTAGTTGCTTTGCAAATTCTGCACTGTCTACATTTTGACCAGACAAGACTTTTAATTCTGTTGCTAACTTTTCTAACTCGCCTTGATCATGATCTAGTTGTTGTTGAACTTGTTCTAATTTATGTTGTAAAACTACAACTTTAGTTTGTGCTTCATTTATCTCTGCCACTAAATTATCTTTTGTAGATAATAATTTATTAAACTCAATCTGCCAGTTAACCTTTCCATCCTGAGCCCTAGTCGAAGGATCTGCCGGATTTTCTTTAATTTTACTCCACAATTTTTTAGTAGCCTGAGCTAATGTCTGAAAATCATGTTTTAACTGCTCTATATTATCTAGACTATCCAAAGACGCTAAGTTAATTTCTAACTTATCCTGTTGTTCTACAATGCTTTGTAATTCAGATGATAAATATTCTTGAGAAACATCTTTATTATCTTGAAGATTTTCTTCTAAGCTTTTAAACTGTGTTAATATCTCCTGCTGCTTGATTTTCAATTCAGCAACTATCTTCTTTTTACCATCTAAGCCTTTTTGATGTTCTATTTGAGCTAATTTATTCTTTACTATCGCATCTTGCAATTGGTGCTGTCTATTCTTTATCCAAACTAAATCAACTTTGCCACCAGACATTAATTTTAAATCAACTTTGCCTTCTAAGATTGTCTTTTCTTTTAACAAAATATTTAATTCGCTTTGAGATTGAGTTAATTTAGCCTGTAAGGTTTGAAATTTATCTTGGCGTGAATCTGTTTGTTCGTGCTCATCTAATCTTGTTTGCAAGGATACTAGTTGTTGATTAAGATCAGAAACCTCTTTTTGTTTTTTATTAAACTCGGAATTAACTTGTTGTAAGTCTGTATCTAAATTATTAGTCAAGAAACTATAATATTGTGTTTGTAATTCTACTAACTCTGTTTCCAGCTGCCCTCTTTTTTCTATCTTCTTTACCTGACGAGTCAAACTACGCAAACGAGGCTCAAGCTCTAATAAAATTTGTCCTGTTTGAGCTAGATTATCTTTTGATCGATCTAATTTATGAATAGCTTGATCTTTTTTTATTTGAAATTGACGAACACCAGTGGCTTCATCAAAAAATTCTTTTCTTTCAGCAGCCGAAGCAGTTAAAATAGAATCAATCATCCCCTGCCCAATAACACTGTAAGTTTTTTGACCAAAATTTGCTTGAGCTAATAACAATTGAATATCTAATAAACGGACTTTATTATTATTGATCAAATATTCGCTATCCCCTTTACGATCAATACTACGAGATAATATTACTTGTTCGTAATCAAGTCCGCTAGCGTTGACATCTGTGCCAATTGAACCCTGATTATTCAAAAATAAATCTACTCGCGCAAAACCAAGACGCCCCTTAGTATCTGAACCAGCAAAAATAACATCCTCAGATTTTTTACCGCGTAAAGTTTTGACACTTTGCTCGCCTAAAACCCAACGTACAGCATCAGCGATGTTAGATTTACCTGAACCATTAGGTCCGACTATAGCAGTCAGCTCACGATTAAAAATAAACGTCGTTGGACGAGCAAAAGACTTAAAGCCTTGAATTTCTAACTTTTCTAGATACATATCTTACTTGGAGTGTTGATTGATAAAGTAAATATTAAAAACTATAGATATTTTACCATATTTTAACCAAAAGAAAAAAGACTCCACATTCAGTGGAGGCTTTCAAAATATATTAACTATTCCATTTTTTTAATTCCAAGGCATTATGAGCAGCACTTGTCTGAGCCTCCTGTTTACTATAGCCTTCACCTTTGGCTACTAAATCTTTATCTAGGTAGATTCCAACTACAAACTGCTTATTATGATCCGGCCCTTCCTCTGACAACACCTGATAATGTGGCGTAATTCCTAAAACCTCTTGAGCCTTTTCTTGAAAATTTGTTTTAGCATCAATGTATGATTTATTAACGATAATTTTTTCTAAACCAACAATTAAATGCTCTTTAATAAACTTATCTGCTTCTGCATAGCCTTGATCTAAATAAATAGCCCCGATTACAGCCTCAAAAGTATTAGCCAAAATATAACTACGAGCTTTTTTATTATCATCCTTTGCTTCACCGCGACTCATATATAACCAATCATGCAATCCTAAATCCTCAGCCGCCTGTGCTAATTGTTCACGATTAACTAAACTAGAACGCCAATTAGTCAGTACTCCTTCGGCTTCTTTAAAATTATGAAATAAATAATCTGTTACTGCCAATTCCAAAACTGCATCACCTAAAAATTCTAAACGTTCATTTTGATCTAAAACAAAATTTTTATGTTCGTTTAAATATGAACGATGCACTAAAGCCTGCTTTAAAATATCTTTATCAATAAAGCTAACTCCCAATATATTTTCTAGTTTAGTTAAATTCTTTTCCATTTTATTCTAATAGCCCTAATTTCTTCAAACCATTATTAAATATCTCTTTGGCATTTTCATAACCAAGAGTATTATAAGCTTCGTTTTGAGTAAACCATTTTACATCTTGTAATTCTTTGGTTTCTGGCACAGTAATTTCTGTATCAGCTGTTTCAATCAAAAAATATTTAATCATTTTTCTAAATGGAGCCTCGCCTGGCTTATGAACTTTGACCTGAGTCTCACCAATATATTCAATTACTTTTAAATTCTTTAAACCTGTTTCCTCTGCTAGTTCACGAACAGCTGTATCTTCTAAGCTCTCATCTTTTTCTACATGCCCTTTGGGAAATGTCCATTTACCATAAGCGTCTAAAATTAAACAAAAATAATAGCCATCATCACTTTGACGATAGATTAAACCACCCGAAGAAACTTCTTTGATGCCTTGGCTAGATAAATTTTGTTTCTCACCACTTTTGACCATCTCTTTATAAATACTACCTAAGACACCATTAACAAATTTACCAGATGCATCACCACCAAAAGCTTTTGCTAGCTCAATAGCTTCATTAATAGCTACTTTAGGAGGAATATCTTTGGTAAACTTTAATTCATAAATGCCAATACGCAAAACATTACGATCACAAACCGTAATTTGATCTAACGGCCATTCAGGGGCAAACTTAGCAATCAAAGCATCTATTTCTGACTGCTTTAAAACTACTTCTTTACTTAAGGTATCGCTAAATCCTTGATCATCAAAATCCGGAGCAAACTCCTTGCTGGTATTCTGTAAAATTTTGCTGATGTCTTCTTTTTGTTCACCAAAATCCCATTCAAACAAAGATTGTAAAACTAATGTTCTTGCTAAATGTCTGTTGGCCATTTTTTTATTTTTTTACACTACCCTTGGTAGCTATTTTTTTCTCACCTTTAAAGTATCCACATTTATCACAAGCGCGATGTGGCAAAAGACTAGCACCACAATTGGTACATTTCATTACACTAGGCTTTTTCAAAGCAAAATGTGAAGCGCGTCTTCTGGCTGATGACTTTGTTCTCTTTTGTGTAGGTACACCCATATTTTTTACATTAAACAATAAAAACGTTTTGATGTTACTAGAAAAATGCTTTACAGTCAAGAATGTACACGAATTATACCATAAAACAGCTTCAAAAGCGATCAAATAAGCTTTGCACCATTGAACACTTTGCCTACTTGACAAGTTTAAAAATGTATGCTAAAATACTTTATCGAGTTAAGGAATTTTTAGCCTTTATACAAATAAGGCTAAACAAAGATAAAAATCAACAATTCTCTATACACGGAGCAAAACAAAAATAAACATCCCTGTCTTTTACAAAAAATCACAGTTAATTAGCATATTTCTAGCTAACTGTGTCCACGACAAGCATGGGGATCATTTTTAGATTGGTTTTGGCTCCGGCTAAAAATTTTCTATAAATGATTTTCTTGGACGCAGTTAATTGGAAAGATTCTAAGGGACTATTTTCTAGACTAGCCTTGTCAACAAAAATTAGAAAATTTTGAATGTAGCAAAGAAATAAAATTTTTAGTTATACCTTAGTATAGGTAATAATTTTTTTCGAAGCTAGAGATAAAATTAGCAATTTTTGATAAAAGCTAGCTTAGGAATAGTCCCTACATAAAAAACACCCTTTAGACAGGGCGTTTTTTGTTTTGCTTAAATGTTTTATTCTGGTAAATTCTCTGGGGTAGAACTAGCCTGTTCTGCTGCAAACTCCTCTTCAGTCACTCCTATCAAACAAACTTCTTGCCATGGTACATAATGGCTATGAAATGTAATATTAGTCGGCTCATCTGCCTCTGCGTACCAAACTGTGTAATCAAATTTTGCATCGGCACCATTGTGTGCTCGCTCTGTACATTTCTCTCTGCCAACTGGTAAATCCAAAGTTTTAATAACTTTCTTCTCTGGTGGCGCTACAATATTATAAACAACTGGCTCAGTCATTGAAACTTGTCGTCCATCTTTGGTACCCCAAAATTCAAAATATATTTTACGTCCCTCAATTCTGGTTTGAATTAAGACATGTTTACCAGTATCATTTTTAAATTTGAGATCTGGCCACGGATCATAAATAGTAGCATCTGTACCGGCCGGTTCATAATAGGATACTCGATACGAATGACTTCTTCTTTGAGTAATTGGTAAACCGGTAGCTAAGGCTGCTCTAAAAACTGTAGTGCCAATCTGACAAAGACCACCACCGTATTCTGGTTTTGTTTCATTACCTTTGATTACTAATTCTTGCAAATAACCACTATCACCATCAATGTCTCCCAAAGTACCCATCAAAGAAAACTCTTCGTCAGGTGCAATCAAAATACCATTAACAGACTCACCGCCGACATTAATATTATGAACACGATTAGCAGGACTACCAGAAAAATCTGACTCTCCTATGCCAATAATTTCTACAATACCTAAATCATTAGCATCATCATTAGTAATATGTGGTTGCACTTCTTTTACTGCTAGCTCCACTTCTGCTTCACTTGGTTGATTTAAAGTATCTTCTATCCTAAACAGATTTATTTCCCAATTTAATTCCCTGCCAATCTGACTACTGACAAAACCATCAACCTTGCCATTGATAATTTCAAATTTAGCATCCTTGACTGACAACTCAATCTCTTGATCAATTTTTTGTTCTACAAAATATGTTTGTACTTTTTCTAACTCTACACCTAGATAAAGATCTGTTAAACCTTTTTTTGCTAGTAACCATTGTCTCCATATTTCAGGAGCAACTTGCCACTCTTGTTCTTTGAATATAAACCGTAACTCTCCTTTATTTTTTACCTCTAAAATCTTTTCACCCATTTCAGAAATAAGCGCCGCCGTAATAACCGGAGTGTCTGCAGTAATTTGTAAATCAATATCTTTATTTTGCAAAGTAAGAATCAACTCAAGCGTATCATCCATGGCTTGGGTATAATTAAAAACTTGTCCGGCTATTTCTGGAATAATTTCTAGCTCATCACCATGAATAATAAAACTGGCCTCCTGAGGAGTTAATAAAACATCTCTTAAGCTGTCGTTTAAAATTTCTAAATATCGCTCCTCCTCCCATTGATAAACAATAGGAAAATCTCTACCCCACCACAAGGCCTTTAATTTATTAGGTAAATTACTTAATTTATTATTAGCCTGCCAATCAACAATCGCCTGCAAACTAGTGTCAACATCCCAGTCTACCAAAGCATATGAAGTATCCTTTGATTCGATCGAGGTAACATAGGGATAGACAATTACATTTTTTAAAGAGTGCTGATAAACAAAACCACGGCTAGCAATAAAATCAATTCGTTGCTGTATTAATTGACGAGCCTCTTCCAAATCCAACTTACCTAGTTCATTGGTACCCAGACTTACTTTAGGAAATATTTTATCTTGATAAACATTATTAATAATAGCATTGGCAGAAAAAGCTACACCAAAAATAACAACAAAAATAGCCGCACAAATAACCGGCCATTTTATCCAAGGATGAGACTTAAATTGTAAAAACCATTGCTTCATTATTCGTTGCCTAATAAATCATTTAAAACTTCTTTTTTCTTATCTTCAACAGTAGGAGTAGGATGATAATCTAAACTCAAATAAAGTGCTTGATCATCTTCTGTGAGCTTATCCAGCAAAGATGCTGGCAAGCTGAACTCCATACCATTTTCTGTGGCTAAAATAATTTTTTCATCATTTTTCTCTTTGAGAGATAAACGTAAATTCTGAATTATCATTTTAATTTTCGTCTTTAACTTTTATATTAACATCATTTTTTTTGGCCTTTGGTAATTTAACAGTTAAAATACCATTTTTGATAGTAGCATCAATTTCATCTGCTACTATTTCTACTGGCAAAATAATTGAACGGGAAAAGCCACCCCAATAACATTCCTGATAAAAATAATCGTCCTCTTGAATGCTACGATCTTGTTCTCGACGACCACGCAGAGTAATCATATCATTATCCACTGAAATATCTATATCCTCTGGCTCTACACCAGCGATAGTCGATTTGATAATCACATAATTCTTATCCTGATAAACATCTACTGATAACTGTCCCTCTTCTTCTATTTCTGATTCTACTTCATCCCATAATTCATCAGCATCTACTTCATCCTGAGCGTCAGCCGAAGGATCTTCTAATTCCTGATCATCTAATTTTGTTTCTTCTATTTTTTTGTTTTTCTTTTTGCTCATTTTTTTATCTAAAAAACTATTAAAAGCTTACTTGTATTATAAGATTTTAATAGACAAATGTAAATAGACAAAATAAAGACCGGTTACAGCTGCGCTGTAACCGGTAAAAGTCAACACGATGGTTAACTCATGAAAGCATCAACAACGTCCTGGGCCGTGGTACGGTGGAGCAACTGCTCCTGAGCGCCCTTGGTTGGCAATCCTGCCTCAGTACGCTGATCTTCCGTATGATTGGAAAATGGCACGTAACCGCTCCAACCGCCGAAACCCTGGTGGTCAACAAACTCATTGTCGGCCATGAGTTTGTTGAGAAAATCATAATCACCAGTGAAGATGTGCTTAGCATCTTCTTGGCTTGCCATTCGTTCAGGTGAACAGAAAGTGAACACTTTCACTCCCAACTTGGCTGGATCACCATCGGAATCAGCAGCTGATTTGTAAAGCTTGGCATCTTCCTCACTGATCACGGCTACTGTACCATTGTTTCTGTTTCTGAAAAAACGCTTCATTTTTGACTCCTGCTGTTTTTATATGTGTCTTGAGACCATCCCAAAACATTTCAATAACTTTCTTAATATATAATAATAGCACATTTATACAAATCTGTCAAGAGCAATAAACAAGAATTGGCTAATATTAGCCAAATTTAAATTATTACACTCAATTTTCTGTTAATTCAGCTAACAATCTATTGACAAGATTCACATAATACCCTAAGATGCTCAATGTATTCGATCTTTGGATAATCAATTAGGGTCTCGGAGAATTACTTCGAAGAAAGGAATCGTCCACTTCTGCTGTGCTGTGACTTCAACCCAATTCCTTTATTCTCCGAGACCTGTTCAAATTCTTCCTGAATGGCCGGATTGTGCCTAAGGAAGTCGTGGAGTCCCCGCTGAGCATCATTTGCTTGGTGGGGGCTATTTTTATCCTTGATTTTTTTCTTAAAATAGGTTATAAATATATGTGTTTAATTTATTAAACAAAAGTTTTTTGGCGTCTATGCCGGAGTGGTGCCCTTCGACTTTACTCAGGGTCTACGTCCTTCGACAAGCTCAGGACTGCGAGAATTGTACAAACTTGATTAGCACAAACAAAATATAAATTAAAACAAGTTTTTTGGTGTCTATGCCGGAGTGGTGGAATTGGTAGACACGCCTGGTTTAGGACCAGGTGCCTTCGGGCGTGGAGGTTCAAGTCCTCTCTCCGGTACCATAAAAATTAGGTCGTATAGCTCAGCTGGTTAGAGCGCTACGTTGACATCGTAGAGGTCCCCGGTTCGAATCCAGGTACGGCCACCACTCGATTCACTTTTTACTTCGCAAAAAGTTCACTCGTGGTCGCCGGTGTTTAAGAGCACCTCTGACCATTCTATTTTTAGAGAATTGAGTGTCCTGAGCGGAGCCGAAGGGCATTTACAATATAAATAAAATAAAAAACACCCATATTAGGGTGATTTTTTAATACAAAAATTAATTTTAATTAACAATGCCTGCAAACCTATACAATACAAATAAAGCTAAAATAATAAGCAAAATAACCCAAGGCGCATGTGATGCGATGGATACTGGTAATTCTACAAATAATCCGTGTAAAATATCTCTCATAATCTATTATTTAAAACAATCTTAGTCTGCCACAAATAGAACTATTTGTCAACCTTATTAAACATTTACCATCTAACAGGATCAACATGTAAATTATACAATGCTCTTGACGAAATGAATAAAACGTACTATATTTCTATATTAAAATGTTCGTTTAGAAAATAGGAGTGCATCATGGAGGCACTATTAGATTGGAAGTTACTTGTTATTGCTATCGTCATCAATACAGTCTACGTTCTCGTTATTTTGTTTGCGCAACGAGTAGAAAGTAATTCTGGCAAATTGATGAAAAGACATGACATTATACCTGGAACTCACCAAATATTCCTGTACTGGCAGGACTTCACGACTCAAGCAGGCGGCAATTCTCTACTAATGCCATTTATTCTTTATGTGTTTATCTGGAAGACAGCCCATCAAAGCTTTCCTCCATCAATCTGGCCTTGGTTAATTGGTGTGGCTATAATTGATATGATTCTTTTTGCTACGATGTGTCTAGCAAAAAATCATAAACCAGATTGGGGTTATCCAAGTCAAGGCAAAATGAGCGTAGGAGGTTTTCTACATCTATTGTATCATGGCTCATATATGGCCATCATACTGGCTAGCCTCTACTCTGTTGTCATTGACTGGGAAGTTGTACCGGGTATTTTGTTGATTACTTGCTTGGCCATCTATCTAGTCTTTGCGCAACTAGATTATAGATTTGGGTACTTTGAAAAGCTCAAAAAAATTACGCAGTAGCCCACGAGCTCACTGCAAAACCTCTGACATTGTCAGGGGTTTTTATTTATTAAACTTTTTCTTTAGAAAATAGACCATCATCAAAATTGTTACTCCAACTAATATCAAAATTAAAATATTCTTTACCTGATTTTTACGATTGTTTTCTTCTCCTTGATAAACCTCATCACTCAATTCTTGATCACTGTCACTCTCCTGATAACCAGCCGCCTCTACAACACTAGAAACTGAGATGTCGGCAATATCAAATGGCACCAATTTAAAACCACTATCTGTTTCAGACAATATACCGGCGGCAATAATTTCATTTCCTTTCTTTATTCCCAAATCCTTAGTGGAAAACTTTGTGTATACTCGTAATTGCCAATCGTCTTCTTTATCAACAGACAAATAAATATTTTTTCCACTCTTCTTACTTACTACTCCTTGTACAACTACAAAATTACCCAGCAATTCTTCGCTTAAATCATCAATGCTTATTATTTCTGGCCAAGTCAAATCTAAATTAAAATCAGTAAGTGTAATATCACTAGCCTCTTTTATTTTTATTCGTGGTAATTCTTCTAGTTTGGTTATTTGCCCTGACACTTCTACTAAATCTCCTTTTTTTATTATTGGAAAATCTTTTTGATGAAAATAAATTTCAGCTACTTGATCAAAATAAATTTCTTCTTGATCCCAATCAGCTAGATATAAACTACGTGTGCTAGATGAAATATTATGCAAAGCTAATCCTTGTAAAATAATATTTTGTTTAACACTTAAATTATCTAATTGCCCTGGACCATAAATCGTGGACACAAAAACACTGACATAATTAGGTAAATTTGGGGTTGGCTCCTGATTTATAAACCACTCGTTATTCAAATCGTCCCAAGCCATGGATTGCCCTTCGGGAATTTTTTCATAATCAATTTCTTGCCACAACTCTTGCAATGGTGTCAGTAAACGAATCTGATCATTGCCATTATTTAGAGTCAGCCCACTTTCTTCTCTTAAAATTACTAAAAAATCTCCCGGCATAATAACTGTGCTAGTAGAAAAAACATAAGGTCGGCTGCCGCCATCTTGATCATCTAAGTACCAAGCTAATAAATCTATATTTTTTGTAGACTTATTTTGTAGTTCAATCCATTCGTAATCATCTGAACCAACAGGATTGGGTATAAATTCTGAAATTATTAAATCTGACAAATCAAAATTTATCGGCTGAATATCTTGAATGTCCAAATCTATTTCTAGCTCTAAAATATTAATCAATAAACTTGCTTCATCATCATCTCCTTCGCTGTCTGTTACTTTTAATTTCACTAAATAATTTCCAGCGGCCTTATAAGTATGGTTTTCTTTTATTTCATCGCCGCTTGTCTCATCACCAAAATCCCAAACATACTCTAAATCTCCCTCTTCTGGATCAGAAGAATCTTCAGCTGACAAAACAATTTTCTCCCCCACTAACAAATCTTCAGATAATAATTTTATTTCAGCTTGTGGTGGTAAGTTAGCAATGAATTCATTTTCTTCTCCAGGAGTCAAAGCTGAAGTCCACAAAAAATTATTTAGATAAACATTTTCTCGAGCATAACTTTTATCTTCTAGGGCAATGTCTGAGTATTCTATAATCTCTAAAAGCTCTTCGTCTGGATCATAAAGCTTCACGGCGTCTCCTCCGGTATTGTTCAAAGAAATTCCCGTGAAACTTTTATCCAAAACCAAATATTCACCAGCTGAGATACTCAAATTTTCATCTTCTGCAATCGTAAATATTCGCGCTGAATTATCTTGTAATTTAAAACCACCTAAATCTATAGTTTGATCTCCCTTGTTAAATAATTCAATCCACTCATTACTATCCGAACCTGCTGGATTGGGTAAAAATTCTGAAACGATAATATTATCCCAAAGACTGAGTGGCGGAGGTGGCACACCATTTCCGTCGTCATCGTCTTCCTCCTCTTCTTCAACCTCTTCATCCTCAGCTAATACTTCTACCAAACAAGTGGCAGAATCTTCTAACTCTCCATTGGAAATCACTAAGCTAACATTGTAATTATTTATTTCTGACCAAGTATGATAAGCCTGCGATGATGTAGCCGTTGTACCATCCAAAAAATCCCACAAAAATGTTAACGACAAATCTTGTGGATCATTAGATTGTGAAGCATCGAAAAATCCTTCTGCTTCAACTAATAAACTTATTGGGCAAATAGCTATTGCTTGCGGCTCCAATATCTCCTCTTCTTCTGGTTGACCTTCGCTATTTGATTGCCCTGGTGTTCCATTTTCTATTGAGCTCTCCTGCCAATTTTCTTGACTTGAATCTTGGCTTAGGTTTATTTTTTCCAAACTAAAGCCAGTGCCACCTCCACCCCAATTTGAATCATAATGCGCAGCTATCGGATAATCATCTCCGCCATCAAAGCTCAAAGACAAAGTAGAACTAGAATTCGGCAAACTCATTACCGTGTCAAAAATAGTACCAATAAAATCCGGATAATCTACTAAAAACTGTTCGGCATCACTAGCAATAACAAAAAATTCACTACCTGCAATCGTGGTCGTGCCTTGAGTTAAGTTTAAGGTATGATTAGAGCCATCAAAAAAACGCCAAGCTTGCCCACCTGAGCCAGGCGTCACGACAATATCCTCTACTCCCCCATTATAAACCTCTACCCATTCATGTCCGGAATCACTACCGGGTAAATCATACATGATTTCAGAAATAATCAAATCAACTTCAGTGGCTTGAGTTATTTTAACGCCACCAAAAACTATTAAGCATAAAATGCTCAAAAAAATCGCTTTCTTCATACTATTAAATTTTAATTGCTTATCTTTAGGAAAAGCTGAAGCCAACAGGCCGAGGCTCCAAGCCTTCCCTAAAAATAATCAAACTTATTCTTCTAATTTAATTTCCTCCACCTCAATATCTTCTCTAGCGGTTTCATCTCCGGCAGATGCTTTTTTCTGATTACCGCCCAACATGATTAAATCGGATGCTACAATTTCAGTGGTATATTTTTTCTGTCCATCTTTGTCTTCCCAAGTTCTATTTTGTAAACGACCCTCTAAATAAATTTTGGAGCCCTTTTTTAAATAGGTAGAAATAATCTCTGCTAAATTTCCCCAGGCTACTACTTTGTGAAAATCAGCACGAGTTTTCTTTTCTTTAGTTTTTACGTCACGCCAATTATAATTGGTAGCTACACTAAAAACTGTTACTCCTTGTCCAGACGCTATGTTTTTTAATTCTGGATCTTGAGTTAAATTTCCAATTAAACTTACTTTATTTAAATCCATAATCACTTTTCTCCTTTCTTTTCTTAAAAAATTGTTAAATTGCTCTTGACAAAATCGACTATTTTGTCTATTATAACGATGAAGGCTAACTAGTTTAGCCCTCAAAATCGCTTTTCTTCATGAAAAACCAGCCACTTGTGGCTGGTTTTTCGCTTACTTTCAATCTTTTTTTCTACATCTAAATCGCTAAAGCCATAAAATCTACCGTTATTTTCAGCGGTTTTTTGATTGAATAAACAATCAGCAAACATTTTTCTAATGTTTTTCATAATCTTGTTTTAATTAATAACAATTTATGTTTGCTTTTTGTGTTTATTTTTGTTTTTACTTAAGCCGTCGTTTGATTGATAGACGGCTATCTATCCTCTTCCATATTAGCAAATATAAAATATCTGTCAAGCATTAAAAAATAGGCTAATATTAGCCAATTCTAAAATTTCTATATTTTGTGCTGTTTTATACACTACTAATAAAACAAATAAAAAGCGTATAAATAGCTAATCACCCTTGACAAAATTACTAAAGTATGTTAGTATGTATTATTAATCGTTATTTACAATTTTCAACTTAGGTAGGAGACATACATTATGTTTAGCAAATGGTTTGCCTATGTACTCACTATTTGTAGTTTAGTCACTTTGACCATTCTGTATCATGAAAGCGCGCTAACTTGGTACCATGGACTGGACACAATAATGCAGGCGACAATATTTTACGCGATTCTCATGGCCACGATCATCGGTGTAATTCTTGGCGCGGCCATCTTGTTGGTTTTAGATGCATTCGGCAGCATAATCGCTGGTCTAGCCATCTTTATCTTCGGCACCGTGTCTAGCTGTGTAGCTCATGGCCTAGCTATCGGAAATTCTGTGTCGACCTCTTTCACTATTGGTTACTTTGTGACTTTCTGGCTAGTTTGGTTGATCAGAGAAACCATAAAACATCACCAACAACGTTCAGTTGTTGCCTAAAATTAGAGACCCCGTATTCCTCGTCGCACGATCCATTTATTTGGTGACTGTGGCGGGGTTTTTTATTTTGAACTAAAATTAGCCAAAAAGAAAAACACCCGGCTTTTTGCAAGCTAGATGTTTGATTAATGATGATGCAACATTGAAGCATGAACGGCTAAAAAACACGGAAGGACCCAGAAAAAAATGGAAATAATGTAAGCCAATATAGGCGCAGAATGGTCCCATAGGGAAATTGCCTCTTGTTTTCTCTTTCGTGCTTTCCATGGCCAGAATATAAGAGCTAACGTCCATGACAAAGTAACAACCGATGCTACATAAGACCCAAAATGTGTATTCCAGAACTCCGCAAACTCAAATGGTAGCATGAACAAATCCATGGTGTTGCCCCTCCTCTTTTTGTAAAAATAACTGTTTATTTTATTATAGATCCCTTACCTCAAATCAGTCAATTATTTTATATATTTAGTCAAAAAACTTTGTCGATGAATTGAACAAATTCCTTGTTCGATTATTATCTGCAAATGTTGTTTAGTGCCATAGCCTTTATGTTTGGCAAAATCATAAACTGGAAATTTTTTATGCCACTCTTGCATTAGCTTATCTCGATAAACTTTAGCTAGGATACTAGCCGCTGCAATTTCCGCAAACTTACTCTCGCCTTTTATGTAAAATTCTATTTTTGTATTTTTAATATAGTTGTGAGCACCGCCAATATGATCAGCCAAAATTTTACCTTCAAAATTTTCTATTTTTTTAATTAAGTTTTCTACAGCTTGTTCTACTACTAGACAATTAGCTGGCTGAATTCCTATTTTATCTATTTCTTTATTATCTATTTCAGCATGTGCCCAAATAAAATTATTATTTAATAATTCAAAAAGCTCTGCTCTTTTTTTAGCTGTTAATTTTTTAGAATCTTTTACTTGGACTAATATTTTATATTCATCTTCTTGTCCACGCGACAAACAAGCGACCGCCACGATTGGACCAGCCACACAACCACGACCAACTTCATCTATTCCGATAATATAATTTTTACTCATAAAATAATTATAGCATAAAAAATAACCCTTCGACTGCGCTCAGGGTTATTTAAACTTTAATTTCTAATCTGTGAAGCCTTATCTATTCTTTCTAGTGCTTTTATAAAAGCAGCTGTTCTCAAATTTACTTTATGTTTTTCTGCTACTTCGGCTACAGCTTGATAAGCTGGAATCATTCGTTCTTTTAATTCACTATCTACCTCTTCTTCACTCCAATAATTATTACTAATATTCTGTAGCCATTCAAAATAAGAAACAGTTACACCACCAGCATTAGCCAAAACATCAGGAACAACTACGATTTCTTTTTTCTGTAAAATTTCATCAGCATCCGGAGTAGTTGGACCATTGGCTAATTCTACAATAATATTAGCCTTAATATCTTCAGCGTTATCTTTGGTAATCTGATTTTCAAGTGCAGCTGGAACTAAAATGTCTACAGCCAAAGAAAACAGCTCTTCTGTACTAACTTCTTTACTGCCTTTAAAATCTTTAACACTGCCTGTATTAGCCTTGTGTTCATTTAATTTATCGATATCTAAACCACCTTTATTATAAATAACAGCTTTTGAATCAGCTACAGCCACTACTTTGTAGCTAGCATCAAATAATAGTTTAGCCATAATAGCTCCTGCATTACCAAAACCTTGTACAGCGACGCTTAATTTTTCTGGTTTTAAATTTTTTTCTTTTACAAATTCTTGCAAAATATAAAATCCACCTTGAGCGGTTGCTGATCCTCTGCCTTTCGATCCACCAAACTCTAAAGGCTTACCAGTCACTACGCCGATGGCAGGATGTCCTACTAATTTTGAATATTCGTCAGCCATCCAAGCCATAATTTGTGGAGTAGTGTAAACGTCAGGTGCTGGAATATCTTTCTCTGGACCAATCACTGGACGAAAAGCTCGTACCCAAGCTCGAGATAATTTTTCTATTTCGCCTTGACTCAAAGCTTTTGGATCAACTACTACTCCACCTTTACCACCACCCATCGGAATATCTACCACCGCACACTTTATAGCCATCCAAAAACTCAAAGCCTTTACTTCGTCTAGGTCTACTTGCGGATGAAAACGAATTCCACCTTTGTATGGTCCACGAGCACTATTATATTGTACTCGGTAGCTCTGAAATATTTCTAAACCACCATCATCCATTCGTACCGGTAAAGAGGCTTGAATAATCTTTTCTGGATTACTTAATTTTAAAAGAGTTTCAGAATTAAGGTCCATAATTTTGGCCGCTGTTTCTAGCTGCCGCAAAGCATTATCGTATGCATTCATATTGTTATAGATTTAAAATTATTTTTTCTTCCAATCTGGAGCCAAAACTTTAGTTCCTTGCAAAAATCGAGCTGCTTGCAAAGCTGCCTTTGCTCCTTCGCCGGCTGAAATCACAACTTGCTTATAAGTAATGTCTGTCACATCACCAGCGGCAAAAAGTCCTGGAGTTTTTGTCTCACAATCTCGAGAAATTATTATTTCTTTACGATCAGTATATTCTACTAGCTCTCCAAGCCAAGTAGTTTTGGCTATATGTCCAATTTCAACAAATACACCATCTACTTTTAGTTCTCCTGTTTCGCCATCGTTAGTTTTATAAACCAAAGCAGTTACTTTATTCTCACCTTTTATTTCGCTAGTATTGGCATTATAAATGATCTCAATATTTTTGGCGTCTTTGACTTCTTTTATTAAAACCTGCTCGCCTCTAAAAGTATCTCGACGATGTAATAGATAAACCTGGTTTGCAATATTGCTCAAATATTCAGCAGCGTCTAAAGCTGAATTTCCACCACCAACCACTACAACGTCTTTACCTTTATACAAAGGGCCATCGCAGGTAGCACAATATGCCACACCTTTTCCGATTAATTGTTTTTCACCAGGAACTTCTAAATTTCTTGGTGTTAAACCGAAGTTTAAAATTACCGCTTTAGCTTTAAATTCTTTTTCATTCAAAGTTTTTACCTCAAAAATATCTCCATCTTTAGTTAAAGAAGAAACCTCGGTCATTAAAAACTCTGTGTCAGATTTTTTAGCTTGGTTTTGAAACTTTTGCATCAATTCCAGTCCACCAACTTCTTCGAAGCCAGGATAATTTTCAATAATATCTGTCCAGGCTGCTTGGCCACCAATATCTTTAGAAATAACCAAAGTTTTTAGAGCGCGACGGGTAGTATAAATAGCTGAAGTCAACCCTGCTGGACCAGCTCCAATAATAATTACATCATAAATCGTATCTGTCATAGTTTTATTTTAAATGCTTATTAATTTTGTCTACTAAATCATCTTTTTGTTGTAAGCCCATCATCTCCTCTACCGCTTTACCATCTTTCAGAATTTTAAGCGTTGGAATACTCATCACAGAAAATTCTTGAGCTGTTGTTTGACTCTCGTCAACATTTACTTTTACAATTTTTACATCTTTTCTACTTTTAAATTCTTCAGCTAGCTCATCAATAATCGGCCCTTGCATTTTACAAGGTCCACACCAAGGAGCGTAAAAATCTATTAAGACTACGCCTTTGAATTCTTTTGCTTCTTTGGCAAAATTTTGATCATTTAATTCTTGTGCCATATTTTTGTTATTAATTTATTAATAATTTAATTAACTTTAAATAAAATATCTACTAATTTTTCCATTTCTTTTTTATCGGTCACCTGCTTGCCATTAAAACAACCATTGACCTTATCTGTAATTAACAATTTTGTCACTGAGCCTAAAGAAGCGCGGGCTGCTAAAGCCACTCGGACAATTTCTTCTAAATCCCGTTTTTCTTGATACATTTTTTCTATTGCCTCAACCTGACCGCGAATCCGGTGTAGATGAGCTAATATTTTTTGTGGATCACAATTTTGTTTCATCATTTTGTTATTATATACCCTCTAGGGGTATTATATCATATATAATAATCCTGTCTAGTTTTTTTGAATAAAAAAATATTGTCCCCTTTTTGCCTAAGCTTAGGGGACAATATACTAAATTCATGTGATCATACATCAGCCTTATACACAATATTCTGTATAAAATTGCTTAATTGTTTCTCTAGGGCTATCAACAATATTATTAATACTAAAAATCTTAGTTCCGATTCCGTCAGTCCAATAAACCTGGTAAACATGATCTTTCCTCCAAAAAATGTGCCTTTACTGCTAATTATATAACTTAAAGCCAAAATTGTCATTATTTCTATGCCTTTTAACCAAAAATAGACTGTTCAAACTAATAATATAGCTAAGATTAGCTAAAACACCACTTAAGCAAGCTTATCTTCTTGACAAAATAATGAAAATATGCTATTATTATATATTAACGAACATTGAAAAAACCAAAGGAGCTCAAAATGAGCGAATATAAAACAAAAAATGCCAACGTTTTTGTTGGTGGCGTAGCAATAATTATGGCTATCTTGCTGTTTCTATTGTTCTCAAACAATTTCGTCTTGGAGTTCACTCAAGCAGTATTTTCTAATATGAGCAGTGCTGCTGCTCATCGAGCGGATGCTATTTATTGGGGCCTACCCGGATATTTATTTAGCCTCCTATTGGGACTAATTATCTTGTTTGGACTCATCCCAAAAGCATTAGCAGAATCAGCTTGGCTAAAATTGCTAATCTTTTTGACCTGGTTGATCCTCTGCTCTCCGATTTATTGGGGACTTTGGTTCAATCTATTGAAATCAATGGGCTTTGCCTGGGCACAATCCTATTAACCAATTCAAGTAAAAAAGAACCCCTGTGACTTTAAACAAGTTACCGGGGTTTTCATTTTGCTTAAAATAGCTTTTTTAATTATTTTAACTAAGATTAGCATAAAAAGCGTTGTCATTCTATGTAGAATTGAGCTTTTAATACTTAATCATTTTCATCTTCAATCTCCCCTACTAATTCTTCCAATAAATCTTCCATGGTTATCAGGCCAATTACCTGATCTTCATTTTTTCTCTTAACAATGGCCATGTGGCTCTTTTTTTGTCTCATCTTAGCAAAAAGCTTATCTATCTTCGTATCTTCTGTTACTTCTAAAATCGCTTGAATAAAATTTTCTAAGGGCTCCTCTCTTTTGTCACTATTCAAAATCTTCATTACATCTATAACATGAACATAACCAATAATATTATCTTTGTTGTTGCTATATACTGGGTAACGACTAAGTCCTTCTTGAGCCATAAAATACGCTACCTGATCAATTGCCGCATCTTTATTTAAAACAGCTGCCTTATAAAAAGAAGTCATTACTTCTTTAACTATCTTATCGTTAAAAGATAAAACATTCATAATCATCTCGTGTTCTTCAAAATCAATCACCCCTTCTTCTACTGCTAAACGGCTAAGCGCCTTAAATTCTTTTTCTGATACTATTTCTGGTTGTGCTCCTTTGGTTAAAACATATAAAACCTTTTCCATTAAAAACACGATGGGGAAAAATAAAATTTGCAAAGAATAAACCAAAGGTGCAAATAATAAGGACATTTTAGCAGCATTTATTTGAAACCAAGCTTTAGGGTACATTTCACCAAAAACTAAAATCAAAACAGTCATTACGCCAGTAGCAATACCAACACCAGCTGAACCAAATCTTTCTATCGCCCACATAGTAGCCAAAGAAGCAGCTCCAATATTAACCAGATTATTACCTAATAAAATAATAGCCAATAATCTCCGTTTATTATTTAATAATTTCTGTAATATTTGCGAATTTGTTTTATTGGCTAAAACTAGCGATCTTAGTTTAGCAGAGGAGAGTGAAAATAAGGCGATTTCCATTCCAGAAAACCAACCAGATAGTAATATGAGTATAACTAATATAATTAAGGTCATGTTTTTTTGTTATTAAAAAATACCCGCAAAAACAGGTATTACTATTTATTAAGTTGATTATTTTTTATCTTTGTAGGGTTTGGTTCTTCTAAACTACTCATATCTATATGATAGCAAATTTTTTCTTTTAAGTCACTATCACTGATCAAGTTATTAATAAGCCATGAAGGATAAGCTGAGATTTTTAAAAATGATTGCGACGTGCCATCCGTAGCTTCGAGCGTAAATGAGAAGCGGAAGCGAAGGATGGTGACCCCACCAGGAATCGAACCTGAATCTAGAACTTAGGAGGTTCTTGTTTTATCCGTTAAACTATGGGGTCTAAAAATTCCCGAGAATTATGAAATTATGCTTTGATTTTACTTAATATTAAATAAAATAATGTGTCGTAAAATATTGTTTATTAAGCTCTTTTTTTAGAATATTTTAGTTAAAAAATCAAACTTATTATCCAAAAAATACAAAACTACAAAAACAAACAATAAGCCTAAGGATAAAAACATTGACCTTCTAATATCGCTTTTCAAAGATACTATTTTGTCCATAATCTTTTTTATTTATTTATAAAGTATTAGTATTGTATTATAAGCAAATAAAAAAGTCTATCCCAAGCTATATTATTAATTAAATACGCTTTTGACTTTTTCATAGTTTTGCCCTAAGATAAACTAGCTTATAATTGATATTTAACTTATGTTTAGCAAAAATCAACCTGTACATCAGGTAAAAAACATTGAAACTATTATCGGCCCATCAGTTAAAGTCGAGGGCGACTTCACAGGTGAAGGGGACTTAGTGATTGAAGGAATGCTAGTTGGTAATCTGTCCACCAAAAATAATTTAAAAGTTGGACAAAATGCTATTATTCAAGCAACAGTTAAAGCAAACAATGCTTTTATCTCTGGCAAAGTAAAAGGTGACATCACTGTTAAGGGTAAACTAGAGATCACCAGCACTGCTGTTATTTTGGGCGATATTAAGGCTCAAATTATCTCCATCGAAAGCGGGGCTTTAATCAAGGGTTCTCTTGTGATGTCTGTTGGTGAAATAAAAATGGAAACCGAAGAGGTAATTGAAGAAAAAATAAAACCAACAAGCAAAGAAGAAAAGGTAGTAGAAAAAATAAAAGTCGCAGACCTCGAGCGAAGCCAAGAGGAAGATAAATAAACGGAGGGTATGTATCTTTATATTTACGATTCTTTTTTGAATCATAAAAAATATAACGATCTCTTAATTAAAATAGAAAAGCGAATTACTGACCTAGGGATCAAAGGCAAGGTAGCCAGATTGTCTGTACTAAAAAACATGAAGGAACTTATTCTTGATGGAGTAAGAGATGGAGTACAGACGGTGGTGGTCATTGGTAACAACCAAAGCTTTGCTAAAGTCATCAACATCGTAGCCGATCTTGATGTTACTTTGGGTTTTGTGCCAGTAGATAATAATAGCTCTATTGCTAAAATGTTAGGTGTGCCGCCTGGTGTATTGGCTTGTGAGATTTTAGCTTCTCGGATTATCAAAAAAATAGATCTTGGTAAAATAAACAATCACTACTTTATTGATCATGCTGAAATTATTAATGGTGATGTAGTAATTGAATATGCTAATTTCAAAATTACCCCAACCACTAATGAAAACAAAATTACTCTTTATAATTTTGCTGGACAAAATATAAGCGTCGGTTCAAAACCGGCCGATGGTATCTTAGAGGCTGTTATTACTCCGGTGAAATCAACAATGTTTGGCAAAAAGACTATTCCTGAAACCGTTCTGCCGTTTACTAAAATTAAGATTGGTAGTAATTCCGAAGAACAAGTTTCTATTGTTACTGATGAACAAATAATAATGAAAACGCCAGCTGAAATTGTTGTGGCACCACAAAAATTAAAAATTATTGTTGGCTCAGACCGACACTTTGAATAATAAAAAATAACACCTCATAATTTGTCATTCTGAATTTATTTCAGAATCTAACAAACTTAATATTTAATACTAGCTAGACCCTGAATCAAGTTCAGGGTGATTTTTTTAAAAGGAATTTTTTTATTTGACGAAATTTATATAAATAAAAAACCACCCCAAGTGTAGTCGAAGGGTGATTTTTTTAATTTAAGATTTTGTTTCGACAACTTCTACTTCTGGTTTCTTTTTCTTAAACCCTAGTACCATATATTGTTGGAAAACTGAGAACAAAGTAGTTAGCAACCAATAAAAAGTAAGTCCAGCTGGAAAACTTGCTCCGATAACAATGGTAATTATTGGCAAGAAATACATCATCTGATTAGTCATGGCAGCCGCTGGATTTTTAGCCTTACTCTTACTCATCATCATCTTAGATTGCCAAAACTGAGCTGCGCCAGCTAACACTGCTAGCACGATGCTTTTATCACTTAAGTTCAAAAAACCAAAAGCCATAATATCCAAAGATTGTGGATTGGCTACAAAAGTATATAATGAACTGCTATCAAAAATCGCTCCGTCTTTTAACTCATTGAAAAATACCCGATAAATCGCGAACAAAAAAGGAAGTTGAACCAACATTGGTAAACAAGATCCAAAGGGATTAATTTTTCTTTCTTTATATAGTGCCATTATTTCCGGCCCCATCTTTTCTTTATTGTCTTTGTATTTTTCTTTGATCGCTTCTATCTCTGGTTGAATGGTTTGTAAAGATTTTTGTGATCTAATTGCTTGTTTGGACAGGGGATACAAAATCAAACGAACAATGATAGTCAAAAAGACTATTGCTAGACCAAGATCTTGCCAGGCAATAGTATTGTATAAAAAAACTAATAAATTAAAGATTGGTTGGTAAAAAATGGTAAAAAACATTGTTATCTTTTTTTATTTAATAAATAATTACGTGTATTATACAGTATATATATTTTATAATAAAGGATCATCTCCACCCTTAGCCCAAGGATGACAACGAAAAATTCGTCGCATGCCCTTGAATCCTCCTTTAACTGCTCCATATTTTTCTATCGCTTGATAGGTATATTCAGAACAATGTGGTTTAAATCGGCAGTGCCCAAGTGGGTATTTATATTTAAACCAACCCATGTCTGGTGATAACGTGTGTTGGTATATCCGAATCAGTACTAATAAAAAAATTCTTAGTGGTCTTTCTAAAAAATAATAAACCTCATTTACCCGCATAAACTCCTATTTTAGCTAATGCAAATTTAAACTGTTTAGTAATGGTAGCAAAGTCTAGTTCTAATGCCTTTTTTCTAGCAATAACCAAAATCGAATAACCATCCTTAATATCTGGTAATAAATCTTTAATTGCTTCTCGCATTTGTCTTTTAATGCGATTTCTAGCAACTGCTTTTTTATCTACCTTAGTAGAAACCACAAAAGCTATTTTACTTGGTTTTTCTTTGGTCTTTTGATATTTAATAATAAATTCAGGCAAAAAAAACGTCTGACCCTGACGGATCAAACTTTTTATTTCCGTTTCTTTATGTAATCTATAAGCTACTGGTAACATAGCACTTAAACTTAAAACCTTACTAACTAATAGCTTCGTAGTGAAGTTTTCATGTTTAGATAAATTTTATAATAAAAAACACCCTTAGACAGTAAGACTATCTCTCTTTTTGATACGACGTCTTTTTAGTATGTTGCGACCACCATTTGTTGCCATTCTTGCTCTAAAACCATGTGTTCTAGCTCTTTTTCTGGTTTTTGGTTGGTACGTTCTTTTAGTAGCCATGAATTTATTTATTATAATCCCTGCCTACCGGACAGGCAGGCGCCTTCTAATGAGAAAAGTTAAATTGAACTGCTTTAAGATAACATGTTTTTATTATTTTGACAAGGCCAAACCTTGTCCACAGTAACCCACATTTTATTAACACCTTATTAACTATTGACCCGTTTAAGTAAAACTAAATTTATGGTATATTGTATGATATTGATTAAAAAACTACCAAAAAATCATAAAATATGAGTAATCACGATAAAAATTGGCAAAGTGTGTTAGGAGAACTGGAGCTTTTAATTAGCCGGGCTAATTTTACAACCTGGTTCAAAAACACTTTTATTTTTGAAACCGGTGAAAAAGAAGTGATTATTGGTGTGCCAAATGCCTTTACTAAGGTTTGGCTGGAAAAGAAGTACCATAAAAACATCGTAAAAGCTTTAGGAAACGTGTTATCAAAAAGTAATCTACAGGTTATCTACAGGGTAGCAAACCAAGATAATTCAACTAATGTTAGCAAAAAAACAATAAATCCTGTTAAAATATCTGAGCCACCTGTGAATAACTTTAATGAAAACAGAAGCTCTAATCGCTTTGGTCTAAACCCTAAATATACCTTTCAAAGCTTTATTGTTGGCCCCGGTAATGAACTGGCTCAGGCAGCCGCTCAGGCAGCCGCTAAAAAACCAGGTGAATTATACAACCCCTTATTTATTTACGGTGGTGTTGGCTTAGGTAAAACCCATTTAGTACAGGCTGTTGGAAACTATCTTTTAGCTAAGGATAGCACAAAAAAAATATTATACATCAATAGTGAAAAGTTTACTAATGACTTTATTTATGCTATTAAAAATGGCCGTACCGAACAATTTAAACAAAATTATCGTGAAGTTGATGTCTTATTAATAGATGATATTCAATTTATCGCTGGAAAAGAGCAGACTCAGGAAGAATTTTTCCACACTTTTAATGCTTTACACCAAAATAACAAACAAATAGTCATTTCCTCAGATAGACCGCCAAAGGCTATTCCGGCTATTGAAAGTCGTTTAATTTCTCGTTTTGAGTGGGGAATGATAGCTGATATCTCTTTTCCTGATCTAGAAACAAGAATGGCTATTTTAGAGGTAAAGTGCCAAGAAAAAAACTGTGTTCTAGACGAAGATATCATTACTTATATTGCTAAAAGTATTCAAGATAATATTAGAGAGCTAGAAGGGGCACTTAATAGAATTATTGCCTTTCATCAATTAAACAACACTAAACCAAGCCTTGAGAGCGTCCGTTCTATTTTGGGTGGTATTTCTGCCAACCCAAAACGAGCCGGATTAACTGTTAAAAAATTACTGAGCATTGTAATTGACTTTTATGGTATTTCTTTAGATGATATTTTAGGTAGCAGTAGAAAAAGAGAATTAGTCACCCCTCGTCAAATAGCGATGTTTTTAATGCGAGAAGAGCTTAAATCGTCTTATCCTAGCATTGGACAGGGTTTAGGGGGTAGAGACCACACCACGGCGATGCATGCTTGTATAAAAATAACAAAGATCATCGATGTTGATGAAAAAATAAAAAATGACGTGGCTGTTTTACGCCAAAAAATGTATGAATAAATCCCCTTAATAAGCTGTTAATAAACACTGGATAGAAGCTAAGTGCTTTGTTAATAAATAACGACTTATCAACACACTTTTTTCACAAAGCAAAACTTATTCACATTTTCAAAAACATAAACACCACTAATCAACCGTTTATCCCAAGTTAAAATTCATCGTTTTGAATAAAAAAGTTTAACAAAATTAAATAAAACCCCACACTTATTAACATATCAACAGGCCTTACTACTACTACTATTTATATATAAATAACTAATATATAATTATATGCACTTAAGTTGCACACAAGAAAATCTAAATAAAGGACTAGGACTGGTCTCACATATTGCCAATAAAAATAGCAACCTACCAATCTTAAATAATGTTCTCTTAAAAGCAGGTAAGAACGGCTTAACTTTAGTTACGACTGATCTAGAGATAGGGATTAAGGTTTTTGTTAGAAGCAAGGTAGAGGAAGAGGGTAGTTTTACAGTAGCTGCTAAACTATTAAATGAATTTATAGGTTTATTGCCAAGAGAAAATATAAATATAGCATTAAAAGAAGATAATCTTTATATTAAAAGCCAAAACCACAAAACCAATATTAAAGGATTAGAGGCCGAAGACTTTCCACTTATTCCAGAGATCGAAAAAGAAAATGAAGTTGAATTAAGTATTACAGAATTTAAAACAGCCCTAAGCCAAACCGTATTCGCCGCTTCTTTGGATGGTTCTCGAGCAGAAATCAACGCTGTTAACTTTTGTTTTTCCAAAGATGAACTAATAATGGCAGCCACAGATAGTTATCGTTTAGCCGAAAAAAGATTAAGTATAAACAATAGTCAGGAGAAGTCGTTAATTATTCCACTGAAAACAATTCAGGAATTATTAAGAATCCTAAACGACCAAGCAGAGCAGAAATTAAAGCTTTATTTTAATGAAAATCAAATCATGTTTGTTTTTGATGGGGTGGAATTAATTTCTCGTGTAGTAGAAGGGAAGTATCCAGACTATCAACAAATTATACCAAGTGATTTTAGCACTACTGCAAAATGTGAAACAAACAAGCTTATTCCTGCTATAAAATCCGCTGCTTTGTTTTGTAAACAGGGCATAAATGACGTTCGCTTAAGTTTTGCTAAAAATGAAATTGTAATTGCCTCTGCTTCTTCTGCTGTTGGTGAAAATGTTATTAAAGTGCCAGCTGAGGTTACCGGTGATGAGAACGACATTGTTTTTAACTTTAGATATTTATTAGATGGCCTAAGCAACATTGGCAAACAAGAGGTTGTGTTTAATATTAATAACAACGCCTCACCTGGTTTGTTACAAGGTAAAAATAATAAAAACTATCTTTATTTGATTATGCCAATTAGACAATAAAATAAATGATCTCTTTTTTACAAGGAAAAATTTTTCAGAAGAACGAAAGAAACATTACACTACTAGTAAACAACATTGGTTATAAGATTTTTTTAAACCAACTTTTTTTGAGCGAGCTTAAGTTAGAACAAGAGGCGCGGTTTTTTATTCACACGCATATTAAAGATGACGCCTTTGATTTGTATGGGTTTAGAAATACAGATGAGTTGGAATTTTTTATACAATTACTATCTGTATCTGGTGTTGGTCCAAAAAGTGCGGTTAATATTTTGGGTTTAGCGAAACTAAATGATTTAAAAAAAGCCATTACCAGTGGTGATCCGAGTATTTTACAAAAAGTAGCAGGCATCGGTAAAAAAACAGCCGAAAGATTAGTGGTGGAGTTAAAAGAAAAAATAATTACCGACCTATCAGAGGCATTTATTCTTGGCGACGATGATAATCAAGTAGTAGAGGCTTTGGTATCCTTGGGTTATAAAGAAAAAGACATTAAAGTGCTAATTAAAGATTTAAAACTAGAGGGTAGTCTAGCTGATAAAGTTAAAATGACACTAAGGTCAATCAATTAATAAATAAAATATGTTTATTTCTAGAAATATTTTAAACCACGATAATTTTTTGGCCGAAGAATTTATTTCCGGAGCTTTTTTACAAGGCTCGATCTGGAAAGATTTTTTAGAGGCTCAAAAGAAAGAACTATGGCAACTAACAATTACAAATCAAGAAAACAAGGTTTTAGCACTCTGTGTTTTTTATGAAAATAGACTGTGGTTTGGTAAGAGTTATTTATATGCGCCAAAGGGGCCAATTTTTAGTAATGAATTAAGCGAAGCAGAAAAACAAGAGGCCTTAAGCTTGATTCTTTCTCAAATTAGAGACATAACTATTGCCACACATCGTTACGAAGAGCTTTTTTGTAAACTAGAACCAAACACGACTGTTTTAGCACCACCTGAATTAAACAACGAAGACACAGTTCAACCAAAAGACACGCTTGTTTTAGAGCTAGATAAAACAGTGGAGCAATTATTAGCTGACATGCACCCAAAGACAAGGTATAACATTGCCTTGGCTAATAAAAAAGGAGTAAAAATAAGAGTAAGTCAAAAACAAGAAGATTTAAAACATTTTTTAAGTTTAATAAAAAAAACCGCCTCTAGACAACAGATAAATACACACTCAGAAAAATATTATCAGATTTTATGGCAAAGTCTATTAAAAAATAACACCGGCAAATTATACTTAGCAGAAATTAATGGAAAAATTGTAGCAGCTAATTTGTTAATAGAGTTTGGCAATGCCGTTACTTATCTACATGGTGCTTCTGATTATGAACATCGAAAATTTATGGCACCACACTTGTTACAATGGCAGGCCATTAAGGATGCTAAGGAAAATAATTTTGAGATTTATGATTTTTGGGGAATTGCTCCAGCCGATGGCAGTAAACCAAAATGGGAGGGATTTACTAGATTTAAAAAAGGCTTTGGTGGTAGAATAATATCATACCCAGGAACAAAGATTTTTGTTTATAATAGACAGTGGTATAGTCTTTATTTATTAGCCAAAAAAATATTAAGTATTATAAAAAAATAATATGAAAGAAGTTTTGATGCCAGAAATAAAAAGTGATCCAAGCACTGATTTTGTGGTAGATTCAAAATCAGATCCAGAACACGACATACACAAGGGTAATTGTTCTTCTTGTGGTAATGAGTTTTCTATTTTTGTTCCTAAAAAAGACAAGGGCTGCAGTGTAGGCACTGCCGGAGAACTTGATAAAACATTAGAGACAAAACTTTGCCCTAATTGTAGAGATTAATATGTTAAAAAAAGCCATCAAAAAAATATTACCAGTATTTTGTTTAAGTTGTTACCACTGGTCTTTAGCTAGATTGGCTGCTTTTTTATTTGGCCACCCAAGTGAAAAATTAATCGTGATTGGTGTGACTGGAACCAATGGAAAAACTACCACGGTTAACTTAATTGCTCAATTATTAGAGTGTTTAGGAAACAAGGTAGGATTGAGCTCTACTGTGAATTTTAAACTTGCTGAAAAAGAGTGGTTAAACAATAAGAAGATGACCATGCTTGGTCGTTTTCAAACTCAAGCCTTATTAAGACAAGCAGTCAATGCTAGTTGTTCTTATATGGTCATAGAAAGCTCATCACAGGGTGTAGCTCAGTTTCGCCACCTAGGAATCAACTATGATTTAATGGTCTTTACAAACCTCTCTCCTGAGCACATTGAAGCTCATGGTGGTTTTGATAATTATCGAGCAGCCAAAGAAAAGCTTTTTAAACATTTAGTCAAAAATAAGAGAAAAAAAATAAATAATAACATAATTAATAAAATTATTATTAGCAACATTGATGATCAAGAAAATAAAAGATTAGAAAAAATAAAAGCAGATAACTTTTTGACTTATGGTTTTAAAAATAAAGCAGACCTACAAGGACGCGATTTGGTTTTAGAAAATGCTTTAGCGAAATTCAAGGTTAATGAGCAAAAAATTACTACTAATTTTTTAGGTGAGTTTAGTGCTTATAATGTTTTAGCTAGCCTAGCTGTTATTAAGGCTTTGAATTTAGATTTTAAAAAAGCACTCACCTGTAAATTAAAAGGAGTACCAGGGCGACAGGAGCTTGTTGACTGTAAACAGAATTTTAAAGTGATGGTGGATTATGCACCAGAGCCAGAATCTTTAAAACAACTTTATTCTGCCATTAAAGAATTAAAATATAATAAATTAATTCATGTCTTAGGTTCTTGTGGTGGTGGTCGCGACAAGGCTCGTCAATCAATTCTCGGTCAAACGGCAGATAAAATGGCTGATGTAATTATTATCACTAACGAAGATCCATACGACGACGATCCGCAGCAGATTATTGATAAGGTAGCTGTTGGTGCTAAAAGTAAAGAAATTAATAAAAACTTATTTAAAATATTAGATAGAAAAGAAGCGATTAACAAAGCTTTGTCGCTGGCTAGTGATGGCGACTTAGTTTTGATTACCGGCAAAGGAGCCGAACAAGCTATTTGTGTGGCTAACAATAAAAAAATTCCCCACGATGATCGCGAGGTTGTAAAAAGATATTTTCAAAATTTAAAATAAAAAACCACTAAAAAATAAATTTATGTTTCATGAAAAACATTCCAGAACAATAGTTAAATCTATTACCTGGCGTTTATTAGCCTTTGGAGCAACCGTCATTGTTTTACAATTAATGATTAATGATTGGCAAACATCGTTATTACATTCAGTGATTATTCATTCTATCAAGACGGTCTTATACTACATTCATGAGAGATTGTGGAATATGAGCAACTTTGGTCAGGAATTAAAAACTAGATAACTTTAAACACTCGGTGATCCCGAGTGTTTTTTAGCAAAAAGAAAACCGGCGCGTGGAATGCGTCGGTTGAGTTACTTGTTAGTGGACCTCATTGCCCTTTCTGGTTGTCTCTGTTGCGTTGCCCAGAATAAGACCCAGAACAACACCCATGATAAAGCCCAGAATAAGACCCAGAATACCGCCTAGCATACCATCCAGAATAAGACCCAGAACCATACCTAGAGCGACACTTAGAATACCGCCTAGCATAATACTCAGAGCAGCACCTAGGGGGGCACCTGGAAACCTTATTAATATCCATAGGTTGGCATAGCTAAACCAGACTAAAAAGAAGAATGGTATAGTCATATGCTGATGGAAGTTGATCATCCGAGCGGATACAGAGATGCTCTCAGGCAGGGGTAGCGAAAACATCAAATACGACCAGCTAGCCACTAGTAATCCAAAAACTACACTACGCGGGGTCATTTTGTCCCAATTCATGATGGGCTCCTAGAATTTAAACACACTAATGAAAATAACAATCAATATAGTAATATAGCACATAAAACATATTTTGTCAATAGTATTTATGCTTATTTGTTAATTTTGTTAGTAAAAATAAGCTTTCTACGTGATTTTAGAGGATAAATGTGGATAACTTGAGGGTAAGTGACTACTTTTGTGTATAAAAGAGCTGAAATTAGGGCAAAGTTTAAGATAATTTGACAAATAACAAAAAGTACATCTAGATTGTTTGCGCTAATGCTAGCTAATAAGTTTAGAAAAATAAGAAAATTAGCAAATTTAGATACTTGTTATTGACAAAGTCTATTTTTTCTTGTAATATACACTCATGTTAATTTCCCTGACTAACCAAGTTTAGTCTTAAATTAAACAAGCTGACCTCAAAAGTAAACGAGGTGAGTTTATTTTTTGCGCAAATTTTTTGTGATAAACAAAAAGTATCTCGAAAGTGCTTTTAAAAATTATTTTTTGAACTTCTATGTCCCAAGTTAAAGCCCCAACTAAGACACGTCAATTTTTTACTAATTTACGAGAAGCTATCCCTCTAACGGATTTAGTGGAAATCCAAAAAAAATCATACAACTGGTTTTTTAAAGAAGGCCTAAAGGAATTATTTGAGGAAATCTCTCCAATCACAGATTTTATTGGTCGTGATTTAGAATTATATTTATTAGATTATTATTTAGACGAGCCTAAGTTCGACGAACTTACTACTAAGTCTAAAAATATAACATATGAAGCACCACTTAGGGTAAAGGTGCGTTTGACTAACAAAAAAACCAACGAAGTTAAAGAGCAAGAAATTTATCTTGGTGATTTTCCAGTGATGACCGATCGTGGTACTTTTGTTATCAATGGTGTAGAGCGAGTAATTGTCTCACAATTAATTCGTAGCGCCGGTGTTTTCTTTACTTCACAAATTTTACGTGGTCGCCGTTATTACGGAGCCAAGATTATTCCTAATCGTGGAGCCTGGCTTGAAATTGAAACTGATGCCAATGGAATTATCTATGTAAAAATAGATCGTAAACGTAAAGTGCCCATCACAGCACTATTACGTGCTTTTGGTTATGATTCTGATGAAAAAATTACCGAATTATTCAAAGATATTGATACTCATCCAGAAGTAAGGTTTATTCAAAATACACTTGCTAAAGATATTTCACACAATGAAGCAGAGGGTTTAAAAGAAGTTTATAAACGTGTCAGACCAGGAGACTTGGCTACGGTTGATAACGCTAGGTCTTTGATTCACTCGATGTTTTTTAATTTTGATCGTTATGATTTTAGTCGAGTTGGTCGTTATAAGATTAATGCTCGTTTTAGTTTAGATATTCCAAACAACAAAGAAACCAGGGTTTTACGTCGTGAGGATTTAATTTTGGTAATCGCTGAAATTGTTAAATTAAATTTATCTCAAGCAGATGCAGATGATATTGATCATTTGGGTAATCGTCGAGTACGGGCAGTTGGTGAATTAGTACAAAATAAATTTAGAGTTGGTTTAGCTAGAATGGAAAGAATCGTACGTGATCGTATGAGTACTTTGGATGTAAATAATATTAGTCCAAGTCAATTGATTAACGCCAGACCAGTTATTGGATCGATTAAAGAGTTTTTTATGAGCTCTCAATTATCTCAGTTCATGGATCAAGTAAATCCATTAGCCGAGTTGGAACATAAACGTCGTTTATCTGCCATGGGTCCCGGTGGTTTATCTCGTGAAAGAGCTGGCTTTGAAGTTCGTGATGTACATCGTACTCACTATGGACGTATTTGTCCGATTGCTACTCCTGAAGGACCAAACATTGGTTTAGTTGGTCACCTAGCTGCTTACGCTAGAGTGAATGATTTTGGTTTTATTGAAACTCCATTTAGAAAAGTTTTTCATGATGTAGACAATGATCCAAAGATGACTGCTGGTAAAATAGCCAGAGTAGGTATTAAAAATATTGTAAAAGCAGGTGAAGAAATTACAGATAAAATCGCTAAAGAATTAGCTAAAGATAAAGAGCTAGAAACAATTGCTATTAAACCAGTTGTTACTAATGAAATTACTTACTTAGATGCTTTCGAAGAAGAGAGATATAATACCACCGCTGCTACTACACCAATTGATGAAAATGGGTATTTTATAAATGATTATGCAGAAATTAGAATCAATGGTGTACCTAGTTTTGATAAGGTAGAAAAAGTTGATTTATTTGACGTTGCGCCAAATCAAATTATTAGTATTGCTACTTCTTTGATTCCGTTTTTAGAGCATGATGATGCGGTACGTGCTTTAATGGGAACAAACATGCAACGGCAAGCGGTGTCCCTGATTAGACCAGAGGCTCCTATTGTTGGTACCGGTATAGAAGCGCGGGCTGCCCAAGATTCTGGACAAGTGGTAGTAGCTAAAGAGGACGGAAAGGTTAGCTATGTTGATGGAAGTCGAGTAGAATTGACAGACAAAGACGGTGTGACAACTAATTATGATTTACAAAAGTTTTCTCGTTCCAATACCTCTACTAGTATGAATCAACATCCAATTGTAGATAAGGGTGATAAAATTAAAAAAAGTCAGCCAATTGCTGATGGAGCAGCTACCGATCAAGGAGAGTTAGCTCTTGGTCAAAATATGTTAGTAGCTTATATGACTTGGGATGGTGGTAACTACGAAGATGCTATTTTGATTTCACAACGAGTAGTAAAAAGAGATAATTACACATCTATTAGTATTGAAGATTACTCTATTGATATTCGTGATACAAAACTTGGACCAGAACAAATTACCAGAGACATTCCAAACATCAGCGAAGAAAAATTAAAAGATTTAGATGAAGAAGGAGTTATTCGTATTGGTGCTAATGTTGGTTCTGGAGATATTTTAGTTGGTAAAATTACCCCAAAAGGTGAAACGGAATTATCAGCTGAAGAAAAACTATTAAGAGCCATCTTTGGTGAAAAGGCCAAAGATGTTCGTGATAGTTCACTTTATTTAAAACACGGAGAGCACGGTAAGGTTATTGATGTTAAGATTTTTTCTCGAGAAAATAGTGATCGATTACCAGCTGGTGTAATTAAGAGCGTGCAGATAACCATTGCTCAATTACGTAAGATTCAAGTTGGCGATAAGATGGCCGGACGTCATGGTAATAAAGGTGTTATTTCTCGTGTCATTCCAGAAGCAGATATGCCATTTTTAGCAGACGGTACGCCAGTAGACATTGTTTTAAATCCACTTGGTGTTATTTCTCGTATGAACTTAGGACAGTTGTTAGAAACTCATTTAGGTTTAGCAGCACGTACCTTGGGATACAAGGTAGCTAGCCCAGCCCTAAATGGTGTTAGTGAAGAAAAGATTAGAGAAGAATTAGAAAAAGCAGGTTGGCCAGCCGACGGTAAGTTGCAACTTTATGATGGTCGTAATGGTGAAGCGTTCCACCATAAAACCACCACTGGTGTTGCTTATATGTTGAAATTAAATCATTTAGTGGAAGAAAAAATTCACCAAAGATCCATTGGTCCTTACTCATTGGTTACTCAACAACCTTTGGGTGGTAAAGCTCAATTTGGTGGCCAGAGATTTGGTGAGATGGAAGTCTGGGCCTTAGAGGCCTACGGAGCTGCTAATACCTTGCAAGAGATCTTAACTATCAAATCAGATGATGTTCCAGGCAGATCAAAGGCTTACGAAGCAATCATCAAAGGCGAGTCAATTGATCGTCTTAATGTACCGGAATCCTTTAATGTTTTAGTTAGAGAATTAAAAGGCTTGGGATTAGATGTTGAACTACTTGGTCAACGTGAGAAAAAAATTGAAAAAATAAACCCAGAGACAGCTAAGACTTTAGATGAACAAGCACCGGTGATAGTCGATCCAAAAGAGAAGTCTACCGATGAGCAAGCTAAAGAATAATCTTTAGTAGCATAAATAATTTAAAATTTTTCATAAATTAAAATAACAATATGCCTACTCCTTCATCAACAAAAACCACATTCATGGTTCCAGAACAAAATGCTGTTTTGGAGTTTGATGCTGTTAAATTAAAACTAGCCTCTCCGGAAGATATTCATGGCTGGTCACATGGCGAAGTGGTAAAGCCAGAGACTATTAATTATCGTACTCAAAAACCAGAAAAAGATGGCTTGTTTTGTGAAAAGATTTTTGGACCCTCAAAAGATTGGGAGTGTTATTGTGGTAAATATAAAAGGATTCGTTACAAGGGTATTGTTTGTGATAAGTGTGGAGTAGAAGTAACCAGAGCAATTGTTCGTCGTGAACGCATGGGACACATTGATCTAGCCGCACCTGTTTCACATATTTGGTTTTTACGTGGTATTCCTTCCAAGATTGGTCTAGTGCTTGATCTTGGTGTGCAAGCTTTAGAAAAAGTTATTTACTTTGCTAGTTTTATTGTTAATCATATTGATGAAAGTGCTCGTAAAGAAACTATCGAACAAATTAAAGGTGAATTAAAGAGTAAACGTAAACAAATTGACAATGAATTTGATCAAAGAGCACAAGAGATAAATAATCGTAAAGTTAAATTATTAGCTGATGGCGGATCAAAGGCAAAGATAGAAAAACAAATTACTCAAGAAATTACCGATTTGAATGTTGCTAAAATTGATAAACTAAAAAGTTTAGAAGAAGCGGCTGACACAGCTACAAAAGAATTAAAAGAGTTACACGAATTACAGATTATTTCTGAAACTAAATACCAAGACCTAGCTTTGCGTTATGGACATGTGTTTGAAGCCGGTATTGGTGCAGAGGCAATTCGTAATTTATTAAAGAAAATCGATTTAAAAGCTTTGTCAAAACATTTAGATCAAGAAATTGAAAAAGCTATTGCTTCAAAACAAAAGAAATTAATTAGACGCTCTCGTTTAATTAAGAGTTTAGTAGTTAACGGCATTCGTCCCGAGTGGATGATCATGACTACTATTCCAGTTATCCCACCAGACTTAAGACCAATGGTTCAATTAGATGGTGGACGATTTGCTTCTTCAGATTTAAATGATTTATATCGTCGAGTTATCAATCGTAATAATCGTTTGAAGAGATTAAAAGAGTTAAATGCTCCAGAGGTAATTCAACGTAACGAAAAACGGATGTTGCAAGAGGCGGTTGATGCCTTAATTGATAATAATGCTCGTCATGGTAAGACCGTAACCTCTTCTACCGGACAAAAGAGAATGTTGAAGAGTATTGCTGACATGTTAAAAGGTAAACAAGGTCGTTTTAGACAAAATTTACTTGGTAAACGTGTTGATTATTCTGGTCGTTCCGTTATTGTAGTTGGTCCCCACCTAAAGCTTCATCAATGTGGTTTACCAAAAACAATGGCTTTAGAATTATTTAGACCATTTGTAATCTCTCAATTGATTAAAAGAGAACTAGTTCATAATGTTCGTTCAGCTAATCGTTATATCGAAGCTGGATACAGTGAGGTTTGGGGTATTTTAGAAGAAATTATCGCTGATGCTTATGTATTATTAAATCGTGCACCAACCTTGCATCGTTTAGGTATTCAAGCTTTCCAGCCAATCTTAATTGAGGGTAAGGCCATTCAGTTGCATCCATTGGTTTGTACAGCTTTTAACGCCGATTTTGATGGTGATCAAATGGCCGTACACGTTCCCTTAACAGAGGCAGCTAAAGACGAAGCAGCTAACCTTATGTTAGCTAGTAAAAATCTATTAAAACCAGCCACTGGTGATCCAGTAGTAGTGCCAAGTCAAGATATTGTTTGGGGCACCTATTATTTGACTTATGTTGATGAAAAAACCGAGGTTAAGAAGATTTTTGCTGACGAAGATGAAGCGGAAAGAGCCTTTGCTTTAGGGCATATTAAATTACAAGATTTAATTAAAGTCAGAATCACTAAAGAGGATGACAAAATAACAGAGACATCGGTTGGTCGTATTTTGTTTAATAAAGAATTACCAACTAACATGTCTTTTGTTAATAAAGTTTTAGACAAAAAAGGCTTAGGTAATATTGTTGCTCAGATTTTTAGGGAATTTAGTCGAGAAGAAACCGTAGAGTCTTTAGATAGGATTAAAGATATTGCTTTTAAATATATTACAGCTTCTGGTTTTTCTTGGGGCATGGGAGATATTCCAAAATTTCCCAAGAAAAAAGAAATGATCGAAGAGGGGGAGAAAAAAGTACAAGAAATCAGAGAGCAGTATAACCAAGGTTTGTTAACTGATCATGAAAGATATATTAAGGTTATTGAGGTTTGGACAGTTGTTAAAAATAAGATCAGTGAAGAGAGCGCTGGAATTTTTACGCCAGATAATTCTATTTCTACTATTATTAATTCCGGAGCACGTGGTTCTTGGTCACAGATGATTCAAATCATGGGTGTTAAGGGTTTGGTTATTAATCCAGCTGGTGATATTATCGAGCTGCCGATTAAAGCAAACTTCCAAGAAGGTTTAGACGTATTGGAATATTTTATTTCAACTCATGGTACTCGTAAGGGTTTATCAGACACTGCCTTGCGTACAGCTAATGCTGGCTACTTAACTAGGCGTTTGGTAGATGTGTCGCAAGACTTGGTAATTTTGGAAAATGATTGTAAGGATACCGAAGGCATGATTCTTACTAGGGAGGAAAGTCAAAAATTACAAGAAACATTACCAGAAAGAGCTAAAGGGAGAACTTTGGCTGATGGTATTGTTGATCCAAAAACTAATAAAGTAGTGATTAAAAAAGGTACCTTGATTACCCAGGAACTAGCTAATAAAATTAAAGAAATAGACCCAGAACAAATTAAGATTCGTTCCCTTTTATCTTGTCAGGCTGTTAGAGGTGTTTGTCAAAAATGTTATGGGCATGACTTAGGTTACAATGAAGTAGTGAAGCTAGGTACAGCTGTTGGTGTGGTTGCTGCTCAAAGCATTGGTGAGCCAGGCACGCAGTTAACTATGAGAACTTTTCACACTGGTGGTGTGGCTAGTGAGGCTGATGTAACTCAAGGTTTACCACGAGTAGAAGAGTTGTTTGAGGCACGCACGCCAAAGAAAAATTCTATTTTAGCGCCGATAGCGGGACAGCTGGAAATTTCCGGTGTTGATCAATTGGTTAGTAAGGATAATCGCATTGTTAAAATTAAAACTACTGATACCAGAACAGAAGAATATCGGGTAGAAAAATCCGCTAAACTAAAAGTTGAAGATGGTGAAGAGGTAAAGCCAGGACAAACCTTATACATCATCAATCAAAAAGAAGAACGAACAGCCTTAGGTGGTTTAATTAAGATTAAAAATAGTAAATTAACAGTTCATGCTAAAGCTGGAGAAGAAGTAGAGGTAATTATTCCAGCTGGTTATAATCTTTGGGTTAAAGATAAGGAATTTGTTAGCGAAGGCCAACAATTAACCGAAGGCAGTGTAGATCTACATGAGTTATATGAACATCGAGGACGTTTAGAAGTACAAAAATACATTATTAATGAGATTAAACATATTTATGCTTCTCAGGGACAAAATTTAGATGATAAACATATTGAATTAATTGTTAGGCAGATGTTTTCTAGAATATTTGTTAGAGATGTTGGGTCAACAGAGTTATTACCAGGAGAGATTATTACTTATACTCAATTTAAAGAAGCAAACATAGCAACTAAAGGTGACAAGGCCACTGGAGATGTATTATTACTAGGCATTACTAAGGCTTCTTTATCAGCTGACTCATTTTTATCTGCTGCATCTTTTCAAGAAACAGCTCGCGTATTAATTGACGCTGCTATTACTGGTAAAGTGGATCATTTAAGGGGCTTAAAAGAAAATGTCATTATTGGTCGTAAGATTCCAGCTGGTACTGGTTTTGTAGAAGATAAAAAATAAGCTTTATTTCGTTAAAATTTTTTAAAAACAGCCTAAAATCACGGGCTGTTTTTGGTTTTCTTTTTTGCTATAAATATGTTAAAATATAGTATATTTAAGACTTTTTCTGTTACTTATTAAGACAGAGTAGTTTTAGACTTAAATTCATTAATCGATTTATGGCAAGAAGAAAAAAATACAAAAAACGAGGACGACCACAAACTCGTCGTTATGAAGAGGAAGATTATCAGAGTGGTTGGTCGTTAGATTCTGAAACTAAAAAAGCAATTATTATAGTGATAATATTTTTAGCAGCCTTTTTGGGCTTGTTGTCTATGTTTGATGCTGCCGGTGCTTTTGGCGGTTTCTTGTCATCTGTTATGTCTTATGTTTTTGGTTGGGGTGATTGGTTATTTATTTTATTATTATTATTTTTAGGTTATATATTATTAAATAGTGAAAAATATCTAGTACGAATTACTAACTACATTGGTTTAGTTTTAATTATCCTTGCTTATTCTGGTTTGTTTGATTTATTTATTGGAAACATTAATTATCAACAAGTAGTTGATACCGGTAAAGGAGGAGGAGCTTTGGGTTATGGAATTAGTGGGTTATTGGAAAACTTTTTGGGCTTTTGGGGAGCACTTTTAATTTTAATAGCTGCCTTATTAGTCGGCCTACTATTAGGTTTCAACACCTCCTTTAGGGCCATGGTAGACAGAGCTAAGACGCTGGGCATTTTAAAAGAAAAATTATTACCAGAGGATAATGAAGAGGGCGAGTATGAAAATGATGACATTGAGGATGAAAATGCTTTTGTAGAAGAAGATGACACTGAAGAAGGTGGTGATTACGAAGAAGAAACCACTCAGGATGACGGAGACGAAGAAGAGGAAGACATTGAAGAAGAGGAGAAATTGATTGCCACTACAACTACTGCTAAAAAAGTTCGTAAGATTATTATGCCGATGGAACTTTTAACTCACGCTCATTCTAAACCTAGCTCTGGTGACATTAATGCTAATATGAGCAAAATTAAGGGCACCTTAGAAAACTTTGGTATTGAAGTTACTATGGGCGAAGTAAACGTGGGTCCGACTGTTACTCAATATACCTTACGTCCAGCCGAAGGAGTTAAGTTGTCTCAAATACTAACTTTACAAAATGATTTAGCTCTATCTTTAGCAGCACATCCTTTACGTATTGAGGCACCGATTCCTGGTAAATCATTAGTAGGTGTTGAGGTGCCAAATCAGACCGTTTCCCTGGTTAAAATTAGAGAAATATTAGAAAGCGAAGCTTATTCCAAACGAAAAAATAATCTACATATTTCTTTGGGACGTGATGTAGCAGGCACACCATTGATGGCCAATCTAGCTAAGATGCCCCATCTTTTGATTGCCGGAGCTACTGGTTCTGGTAAATCGGTTTGTATTAATAATGTTATTACTAGCTTAATTTATCAGAACTCTCCAGATGAATTAAAATTTATTATGGTCGATCCAAAGCGGGTAGAGTTAGCGGCGTATAATGATATTCCACACTTATTAACTCCAGTTGTTCATGAGACAGATAAGACTATCAATGCTTTGCGTTGGGCGGTCAAAGAAATGGACGATCGTTATAAGCTCTTACAAGCGGCCGGTAAAAAAAATATCGAGTCATATAATAAATCAGTCATTGTTAATAAGATTCCTTATATTGTTATTATTATTGATGAGTTAGCTGATTTAATGCAGACAGCAGCTAAAGAAGTAGAGGCGGCAATTATTCGTTTAGCACAAATGGCTAGAGCAATCGGTATTCATTTAGTTTTGGCTACCCAGCGCCCATCAACCAATGTAATAACTGGCTTAATTAAAGCTAACATTACCTCGAGGATTGCTTTTTCAGTTGCTTCAAATATTGACTCAAGGACCATTATTGATTCAGCTGGGGCAGAAAAATTATTAGGCAATGGCGACATGTTATTTGTTACGGCTGAATCAAGTCACCCAAAACGTATTCAAGGAGCATTTATTTCAGAAGAAGAGATAAATAGCGTAACAGATTATGTTAAGAGTCAAGCTGAGCCAGAGTACAAAGATGCGGTAGTAGAAAAAAGTAGTGGTTCATTTACCGGTTTGTCATCTAACGGTGGTGATTATAATGATGAATTGACCTTAGACGCCAAAGAGATTGTTATTAAGGCTGGTAAAGCATCAGCTACATTATTGCAACGTCGTTTGCGTGTTGGTTATGCTCGCGCGGCTAGATTACTGGATATTTTAGAAGAAATGGGCGTGGTTAGTCCAGCCGATGGCTCTAAACCAAGAGAGGTTTTTATTTCACAAGAAGAACTTGAAGAAAATTTTTCTTCTGATTTAGACGAAGAAGCCCTTCGACAAGCTCAGGATGACGAAGGTGGTCAAACAGAGCTTGAAGATTTTGAGGAGGAAGAAGATTCAGAAGGTGAACACGAAGACGAAGAGGAGGATAGATAATATTAATTGTTTTTGATGGCAAGTTGGCAAAGAAAAAAAATTAGCAAAGGACAGACAATTGCGGATAGATTCAAAAAAACTCGTTTAGAACAAGACCTGAGTTTAACCGATGTTCATCAAGCTACTAAAATCCAAATAAAATATTTGGAAGCATTAGAAGATGGTGATTATCAGGCCCTACCGGGAGAAATTTATATTAGAACCTGGATAAAAATTTATTCAGAGTTTTTAAATTTACCAAAGCACGAATTATTAGCTGATTATAAATTAGAAAAAATAATTAGAGCCAAAACAGATCAACCAGAAAAAGTAAGCAAACAAACAAGTTCGAAATTTTCTTTTAAAAAGCGTTTAATGAAAATTTTGAGACCATATTTTTTAAAAAGAGCGGCAATTGTTTTAATACTTTTAATTTTTTTGAGTTATTTAGCTTGGGAAATAAACAATATTGTTTCACCGCCGTTTATTAATATTACTGATCCGGCTAATAATATAAAAACTATAGACAGTAGCATTGATATTATCGGACAAACAGAACCGGAAGTTCAATTAATGATTAATAATGAATTAGTATTGTTAGATAAGCAGGGGTATTTCATTGAAAATATTAATTTATCACCTGGCTTGAATAAATTACAGATAAGTGCTAAAAAGAAGCATAGCAGGGCTCAAGTAGTAGAATTGAAAATTTTACGTGAGACCGCAGAATAGTTTATATATTATTAAATGAGCAAGTAAACAGGCTGCTTGCTCTATAGAGGAAGAAACGTATGAGTGAAAAAAAGAAAGTTACAGGCGTAAAATTTAGTCAGGAAACCGAAAATGCTATTGCCCAAATTCGTAGTCGTTTTGGCGATGGGTCTATTATGAAATTAGGCGAAGCTAGGGCAATGAACGTAGAAGCAGTTAGTACTGGATGTTTATCTTTAGACATGGCCTTGGGTGTTGGTGGAGTACCAAGAGGTAGAATTGTAGAGATTTATGGTCCAGAAGCTTCTGGTAAAACTACTCTAGCGCAACACATAGTAGCCGAGATACAAAAACAAGGTGAAATAGCTGCTTTTGTTGACGCTGAGCACGCTTTAGATCCGGAATATGCTAAAAAAATTGGAGTAAACATTGATGAGTTGCTAATTTCTCAGCCAGACACTGGAGAACAGGCCTTAGAAATTGTTGAAACCCTAGTTCGCTCTAATGGTGTAGCTGTGATAGTGGTTGATTCAGTGGCTGCTTTAGTACCCAAAAAAGAGATTGAAGGTGACATGGGTGATTCGCATATGGGGTTACAGGCTCGTTTGATGAGTCAGGCATTGAGAAAATTAGCCGGCATAGTACACAAAAGTAATACTACTATTATCTTCATCAATCAGATTCGCATGAAAATCGGAGTTTTCTTTGGTAACCCAGAGACGACTACTGGTGGTAATGCTTTGAAATTTTATTCTTCAGTTAGAATTGAAGTTAGACGCTCAGCTCAAATCAAACAAGGAGAAAAAATCATTGGTAATCAAGTTAAAGCTAAGGTAGTAAAAAATAAAGTAGCTGCACCATTTAAGAATACTACTTTTGACATTATGTATAACGAAGGTATTTCACTTGCTGGAGATATCTTAGATACTGGTTTAACATTTGAGGTTATTTCTAAATCTGGTAATTCATATAGTTACGGTGATGTTAAATTGGGAGTCGGTAGAGAAACCGTTAAAAGATATTTAAAAGAAAATCCAAAATTAATCGCAGAAATTAGAAAAAAGATTTGGCAAGAATACAAAGCGGCTGAATAAAAAATGTAAATAAAACTAAACATAATCCCCTGCTTCTTTAGAAAACAGGGGATTGTTTTAAGCAATTATTTTCGCTATAATATCCTTATGTCAACAGCTAATAAAATATTTACTAACACTATTTGGCAGGTAGCTATTAGGGCTATCAGTATTTTGATTGGGATAATAAATCTAGGTTTTATTACTCGTATTTTAGGAGCTACAAACTTTGGATTTTATACTACAATTTTTGCCTTTGTCCAAATGTTCATGATTCTAGCTGATCTTGGTTTGTATTTAACCCTTTTAAGAGAGGTCTCTAGTACGGATTCTAAAAAAGATGAAACTAAAATAGTTAATAATATTTTTACTATTCGTCTTGTATCCTCACTTATTTTATTATCTGCTGCTCCATTTGTAGTTCAACTATTCCCCTATGCGCCAGAAGTCAAAACTAACTTGATTTATTTTTTAATAGCTTTCTTTTTCCAAAGCCTTACTTCTACCTTGTCTGCTGTTTTTGCCAAAAAATTTGCTATGCCTAAAGTGGCCTTAGCAGATTTAATAAATAAGCTACTCTATTTAGGTATTTTGGGGTATTTATTTATTATGGGTGGTAAGCTGTCAGCGGTTTTATTGGGTAACTCTATTACACAGGTAATTGCTTTTATTATTTTCTTTATTTTTTTACGTAAATATATAAAATTACGTTTTGCTTGGGATTTTATTTATTGGCGACAAGTAATGATTCAAACTTGGCCCTTGGCCTTAACTGTGGTTTTAAATTTAGTTTATTTTAAGGCTGACACTTTAATTTTGTCTATTTTTGCCAGTCCTAAAGATGTAGGTTTATATGGTGCTCCTTATCGTATTTTAGAAGTACTAACAACCTTTCCGCATATGTTTATGGGTTTAATTTTGCCTTTGTTTACTGCAGCTTGGTTGAAAAAAGACTTGTTTAAGTTACGTCAAATTTATCAAAATTCTTTTGATTTTTTTGTTATGTTGACTATTGGTTTTATGATAGTCATCTGGCTAGCTAGTAGTTCTATTATGTCTGTTTTAGCGGGTTCTGAATTTATTGCCTCTGGACCAATTTTAAATATTTTGATTATTGCTACAACAGCTATTTATTTTGGTACGCTATTTACCTATTTAGTTGTAGCGATGTCTTTACAAAAAAAGATGATAAAATATTTTTTAATATCAGCCATCGTTGGTTTAGTGGGGTATTTTATTTTAATTCCAAAGTTTGGTTATTTAGCAGCAGCTTGGATGACAGTAGTAGTTGAAGTGATTATTTGGATATTTGCTTATTGGGTAGTAAAAAAGCATGTTAATTTAAAAACAGACATGACAGTTGTTTGGAAGAGCGGTGAGGCAGCTTTTGCAGCCTTGTTCGTTGGTTGGTTATTACATAATTTTCATCCATTAATCATGTCGGCGGTAGCCTTATTAGTTTATACTGCTTTATTATATTTTTTAAAAGCAATCGATAAACAAGCAATTAAGCAATTACTTAACAAAGAAAGTTAATGTTAGAAATTTTAGCTATAATTTGTTTGGGAGGATTTTTACTGATAGCCAAGCGTAGTGTTGTCTGGGCCTTGGCGTTAATAATTTTATTGTTGCCTAGTTATTTATGGCGCCTAGATTTCTTAGGCTGGCCAACAACCTTTTTGGAATTAATGATTGTTGGATTATTTATTTTTTGGTTAATTAAACAACAGCGACGACAAAAAATTAATTGGCGCCTAAGTGGTTTTGCTAATAGGATAGCTAAACCATGGCGTTATTTCATATTAACTTGGTTATTGGTCAGTGTTATTGCTTTGATTTTTAATTTTAATTTATCAGCTCTTGGTTTATGGCGAGCATATTTTTTGGAACCAATTTTATTTTTATTAATATTTTTATACTCTGTTAAAAATAAAGAAGATCGACAAATTATATTTTATGGCCTAGGTGGTTTGGTTGTGTGGTTAGCTTTTGTTGCTATCTGGCAGAGTTTTACGGCCTGGAATTTACCAGCTGCTTATAATGAGCCTAATATTAAAAGGCTAACTGCAGTTTTTGCTTATCCTAATGCTTTGAGTTTATTGATCGCGCCTATTACGGCCTGGTTTACTGGTCTATGGCTAAGCAGTAAACATAAAAGTAAAGAGCTGGCTTATTTAGGAGTAATCTTTTTAGGAATTTTATTATTAGTTTCCACCAAGAGCGAAGGAGCACTGTTGGCTTTTGGCTTTAGTTTATTATTTTATTTTTTCTTTGCCAAAATAGCCAATAAAAAGAAGTTGGCATTAGTTATAATTTTAATTCTAGCCATATTTTTGACACCTGCTAAAAATTATATTACTCAAGCTACAAACGATATTTTACAGCCAAACTCGAATCAACATACAAGCTCTTTAGCTGTACGTAGTTTGCAGTGGCAGGAAACTACAGAATTATTACAGGATCATTGGCTGGTCGGAGCGGGTATTAATGGTTACCAAAAAATGATGGTAAATTACCATCAAATTACTTGGTTGGAAATATTTTTATATCCCCACAATATATTTTTGAATTTTTGGGTAGAATTAGGCTTCTTAGGTTTGCTACTTTTTATTACTTTGATGTCTTATTTAGCTAGAACGTGCTATGGGCTAATTAAAAATCAACATTATCTAGCCTGGGCCCTGACCTTGGCTTGGTTAACTTGGTTTGTTCATGGCTTAGTCGATGTGCCGTATTTTAAGAATGATTTAAGCGTTTTATTTTTTATATTATTAGGACTTACTATACTAGCTGTTCGTGATAATAAATCCAACTCACGATTGTTATAAAATACAAGATCCCAAAAATATGAAAGATAGCTGGCGTGGTAATGTTGATTAACATTATCGCTAAAACGCTAGCTAATAAACCGAGATATAATTCTTGGTTTTTTGTTTGTTCAAAAACACGTTTCATTAAAAAGCCTAGTAAAATTAAAGTAAATAGTAATCCAGCTAGTCCCCACTTAATCCAAATTTCGAACCAACCCCAATCAAAATGACGAGTGTTTATTTCATCAGTAATTACGCTCTGTCCCAAGCCTTGTCCCAAGATAGGCGCATCTTTTATCATGTCTACAATAGGCGGCAATAGCTCCATTCGGCTTTGTGAACTGACCTCTGTTTGGGGTGCGGTAATGCCACTAAATTTTATACCTAAAATTCCCCAGCCATTATCTGCACCTTGGCTGCTGACAATATTTATTATCGTAAATATACTAAAAATAATTAGAATATTTAAAATAAGTATTTTAAACCAGCTTCTCCAGCTATTTTTATATTTCAAAATTAATAAACCGAGTAGTAACCCCAAAATATAAGCGCGAGAAATATTTAAACTAAAAATTAAACCACTTAACAATAATAAAACTAAATAAAAATTATGTTTATACTTTAACCAAGCCGTAGAGATGATCAAAATCACGGGCACCAGTAACAATTGCTCAGGAAAAACTATGCGCCAGAAATAAATGCTAGAGGCAGTGATTTTAGCTAAGGCAAAATCGCGCAACCAATTATAATAAGGTTGATGAAGTACAGCTAGATCAGTAGTAAATAAAATAAAATTAAATAAAGTCCAGGAAGCACTACTTATTAACCAGACAAAAAGCAATCGCGCTAAAAAGATTTTGTTATTTTTATTTTTCCAAAAGTGATAAAGAGGAAAGATTAAGAAAATAAAAATTATCGGAATCAAATCCTGAATGATTAGTGGCAGAGGATTATGATTTTGCCAACCAATCAATGCAGCGGCAAATATGATGACAAAAAATATTGATAAGCTATAAACTATTTTTTTTGGCAGCTGTAATAATTCTTTGTGTTTTAGACTATAAGAAAAATATAAAATCAAGAAAACTATAGTTAATAAAGTTCTCAATGACATGTCAGTTAATTCAAAAAAATGTCCTACGCCACCAAGTAGATATTCAGCTAATAAAAACTGTAAGGCATAATGCCAATTTTTATTAAATAAGTAAATTAGTATTATTAAAGCACTAATAACAACTAGGCCTTGTAAAAAAACAGCATCTCTTAAAGTAAAAGATAATAGTCTAACAGAAAAAAAGGCTAAAATTAGCCAATAAACTTGAGTAGAAATTATCTTTGCTTTTATATTGGAAAATGCTAACATAACATAGATATTGTAACATTATTTTATGGAGGCGTGCTAGAGTGGTTCCTGCCTGCCGGCAGGCAGGTAATAAGGCGATCCCGCCAGAGGCGGAAATAATGATAATTTATATTTTGGAGGCGTGGCAGAGTGGTTTAATGCGTTGCTTTCGAAAAGCAATGTCTCGCAAGGGACCGAGGGTTCGAATCCTTCCGCCTCCGCCAATGTTTATTTTAAATTAATTTAAATCATATGAAAAACGCAAAAAAAATCATTGACTCTTTATTGACCGGTACCGGCATTACTATCAATGGATCAAATGTTTATGATCCGCAAGTACACAACGATAAGTTTTATAGCCGAGTTTTAAGAGGTGGTTCTTTAGCGCTTGGCGAGTCTTATATGGATGGTTGGTGGGACTGTGAAAAACTTGATCAGTTTTTTCATAAGGTTCTCAAAGCAAATTTAGATGAACGCATTAAGAAAAATTTAGACTTAATGCTTAGAATTGCCTGGAATTTTGTTTTAAATCCAGGTAGAGAATCCAAGGCTTTTGAAGTAGGTGAAAAGCATTATGATATTGGTAATGCTTTATATCGTCAGATGCTTGATAAACGCCTTACCTATACTTGTGGTTATTGGAAAGACGTACAAGATTTAGATGAGGCAGAAGAAGCAAAATTAGACTTAGTTTGTAGAAAGATTGGACTTAATACTGGACAGAGTATATTAGATATTGGTTCTGGTTGGGGCAGTTTCATTGGCTATGCTGCTGAAAAATATGATGCTCATACAGTTGGCTATACTATTTCCAGAGAACAAAAAGAACTAGCCGACGAGATGTATAAAAAATATTCCGCTGAAACCAGGTTACAAGATTATCGTAATATTAATGAAAAATTTGACCATGTTGTTTCAATCGGGATGTTTGAACATGTGGGCTATAAAAACCACCGTACTTTTATGAAGGTTGCTAGTAAGTCATTAAAAGATGATGGTTTATTTTTGTTACATACTATAGCTGGTAATAAGTCAGTCAAAGCGACTGATTCCTGGATTAATAAACATATTTTTCCAAATAGCATGTTGCCATCTATGACTCAGATCGGCAAAGCAATTGAGGGATTATTTGTGATAGAGGACGTGCATAATTTTGGTCCCGATTACGATAAGACATTAATGGCTTGGTTTGCTAATTTTGATAAATCTTGGTCAGCGATAAAAGAAAATTATTCCGAACGTTTTTATCGTATGTGGAAATATTATCTTTTGTCCTGTGCTGGTAGTTTTCGAGCTAGACGTATTCAATTATGGCAAATTGTTTTGTCTAAACATGGAGTCGCTAATGGATATAAATCAGTTAGATAATAGCTCGTAATTATTGATATTTTATACATAATCAGTAACACATCTATTGGGTTGCCGGTTTTTTTGTTATAATGAAAATATGAAAAAAATACAGACAACGATGAGTACGCGTATACTATTATTGGTTAATATATTTCCGATTATTGGGATTATATTTTTTGATTGGAATATTTTCAGTATCTTTTTTCTATATTGGGCAGAATCAGCAGCAATAGGTATTTTTAATATTTTCAAGATGTTTAAAATTGGTGGTCCACTTTCTGTGCCATTGGTAATATTTTTTATATTCCATTACTCGGTTTTTATGATGGCTCATTTGATGTTTATCATGGTCTTATTTAATCCAGGAGGCATGTTGATGGTAATGAATCAATCAGATTTAATAATTTATTTCAAAGATATTTATATTGTTTTGGCATTTATATTTATTAGTCATGGTTTTTCATTTGTAGTTAATTTTTATCAAAAAAAAGAATACAGCAAAACAACCTTAGGTAAACAAATGGGTGCTCCGTATGCTCGCATCATAATAATGCAACTAGCTATTATATTTGGTGGTTTTTTACTGATGTTATTGCATAGTCAAATATTAGTGGCTATATTGTTAGTTGCTCTTAAGATATTCTTTGATCTTAAGGCACATAATAAAGAACATTTAATAAAAACATGAAAAAAATAGTTCTCACTGGCGGTCCATGTGGAGGAAAGACTACTTTTCTCGAGGCTCTAGAAAAAGAGCTTGGTGCAAATATTATTATTGTGCCAGAAGCAGCGACTATTTTGTTGAGTGGTGGTTTTTTGGAACCGAACAAAGACATTTCTTGGTCTGAAGATTGGCAAACAGCATTTGAATACGCTGTTTTTCATTTGCAAAAATCTCTTGAAGAAACAGCTATACTACAGGCTAAAGAAAAGGGAATCTCTGTGTTAGTTTGTGATCGAGGCTCTTTGGACGCGGCGGTTTTTTTACCTGGAGGCTTGGGGCAAGCACAATTATTACTTAATCTTGATGTGACCAGTGAAAGATTACGATACCACGCAGTACTTCATTTAGAGTCTTTGGCAACAGCTGATTCAGATAAATATAGCTCAGCAGGTAACGGGCATCGTATTGAGTCATTAGAGCAAGCAAAGAAAATGGAATTACTCTCGCAAGAGGTTTGGTCGCAGCACAAAAATTATTTTTTTATTGACGGGCAAAGAAGTGTAGATAGTAAAATTGGAGAAGCTCTAGATTTAGTAAGAAAGATTTTAGACACGTAGTAAGGATATAAAAGAAGATAAGTTTTTTAGTTTACATATTTTGCTATTTTTAGTATAATATAGTCATGAAAAAAGTTCGTAAAGCAATTATTGCTGTGGCTGGTTCCGGAACAAGATTGTTGCCAGCTACTAAATCAATGCCAAAAGAAATGTTGCCCATTGTTGATAAACCAATTATTCAACTTGTAGTTGAAGAGCTGGTTGCTGGAGGGATAGAAGATATAATTTTGGTTACAAAATGGGACAAAAAACCACTCGAAGACCATTTTGATTATTCATGGGCTTTAGAACACGATTTAGCTGAATCGGGTAAGATGGCCAAGCTAAAAGAGATTAGAAAAATTTCTGAAATGGCAAATTTTATCTATATCCGCCAAAAAGGACCCTATGGCAATGGTACCCCTGTTTTATCTGCAGCCAGTTTAGTTCAAGATGAGCCATTTATGTATGTTTGGGGAGATGATTTAGTTAAATCAAAAACATCATTTGCCAAACAAATGATTGATGACTATAACGAAACAGGCCATTTAATGATCGGGGTACAAAAAGTGCCACGTAATCAAGTTGATAGGTATGGAATCGTTAGTATTAAAGATAGAAAAACCATGCAATTAGACGGCATCATTGAGAAGCCAAGTATAAAAGAAGCACCTTCTCAGCTAGCTGATTTTGGTCGGATGATTTTGAATCAAGACATCATAGAAATACTTAAGAAGACAAGATTAGGAAAAGGCAATGAATTATGGATTGTTGATGCTATCCGTGACTACATTAAAGCGGGCGGAGAGTTTTACGCTAAAGAAGTACAAGATGGAGAATGGCTAACTACTGGGGATCCATGGAATTTGTTAAAAGCGAATTTAGAATATGCAAGTGACAGAAAAGATTTAAAGACTTTATTAAAGAGGTATTTAAAAAATTTATAAGCTATGCCTAGACTGCGAATTCTTACTATTATTTTATTTGGAGTGTTCATCATGACCACTGGTTTTGGTTGTAAGCAAAGCATTACCAATAAAGAAGAGTTTAAGCCAATTTCTTTAGAGTATTGGGGAGTTTGGGATACGCCGGGGCAGATGGCTAGTGTAATCAATGCTTATCAGGACACCCATCCAACTATTAAGGTGAGATACAAAAATTTTCGTTATGATGAGTATGAACAAAAATTATTAGAAGCAGCCTGGGAAGACAGAGTGCCTGATTTGTTCATGATCCCTGTTTCTTGGTTACCAAAATATCAAGAGCGTTTACAGGCAATTCCAAAAAGCGTTAAAATTCCTATTTTAGAAATGCAGGGCACTATTAAAAAAGAAGCCGTGCCAGTGTTAAAAACTATTAATAGTTTATCTTTGCGTGATATTAAAGATCGTTATGTTAGTGTTGTTTATGATAATGTAATTAGAGAAGGAGAAATTTACGGCTTACCATATTCTGTTGATTCATTGGTTACTTTTTATAATTCAGATTTATTAACAGCTTCAAATATTCCCGAACCAATAGAAGATTTTCATGATTTAGTTGAACAGATTCAAAAAGATGGTCTTTCTAAGATAGGGACTGGCAATAGAATTATACAGGCTGGTGTAGCCATGGGTGGCACAGATAACATTCCTCGTTTTTTTGATATCTTGTCCAGTATTATGATGCAAAATGATGTTGAGCTGAAAGGGAGTAATTTTAATCCCTTACAAAGTAAGGACTCAACACGGTACATGGCAGAGGCAATTGGTTTTTATACAGATTTTGCTAATCCTAATAAGTCAGTATTTTCTTGGGATGATAGTTTACCAGACGCCTTTGAAATATTTACACAAGGTAAGTTAGCTTATTTTTTTGGTTATAGTTATCATGCTGACGAATTACGTAAACGAGGCGTCCAGTTTGATTGGGATATAACTAATTTTCCTAAAACCAGAGGTGCAGAGGGTGATAAATATTATAGCAATTATTGGATAAACGTTGTTCCGAAAAAATCAAAAAATAAAGACGCAGCTTGGAATTTTATTCAAAGTGCAACTAGTAAAGATTTGGTGGTTAATTATTTAGATACTAATAAAAAACCAACAGCCTTAAGAGCCTTAATAAAAGATCAGTTAGAAGATGATGAGGTGAGAGTTTTTGCTTCACAAGTTTTAGCCGCAGATAATTGGTACAAGGGTTATGATCTTACAGCAGCAGAAATGTATATGGCAGATTTTATAGAAGACCTATTATCAGGAGAGCTTAATCTTGATGAAAGTGGTTTAGGGTTTTTGGTTCAGCGCATTCGCCGTACCTATCAAGCACGATAATTTTTTAATAATATGAAAAAAGTATTAAACTTAGCAATTTTATTTTCTTTGTTAGCTATGCCAAGTATGGCTAGTGCTGGATTTTTGGATAAGTTAAGTTGCGTAAAAGGGGGGCTAAATTGTAGTCTTGATGAAGTAGCAACTAGTTTTGTTTTACTTACAAAATTTTTAATTAGCGCAATTGGTGTGGCAGCTCTATTGTATTTTATTTGGGGTGGCGTCCAATTACTTACCTCTTATGGTAACATGGAAAGGATAAAGCGCGGACAACAAATAATGTGGCACACTATGTTTGCCATGGTAATTACTTTTAGTAGTTTTTTATTAGTTGAATTTTTTATTAATGATATTTTAAATGCTGATGACCAGGTAGTTGCTATGTGCGGTACCGAGCCAATACACAAACAATGTAATGAGCATGAAAAAAATTATGTTTGCACTGGGCATCAATTTCCAATAGAGCAAGATGCTTACAATGGTTTATGTGTGCCAAAATGCCAATTACAAAATTGGCTAGAAGAAGATACTTGGTTGTGTCTTGATAAAAGTATCGCTGAAGATGTTGTTGGAGATGGTAAATTTGATGGTTGTTCAAATCCAAATGACCTATGTGTTAATGCAAATAAACTACCCATTAAAGAGTTAATTCAAGAGACTAATTCTTTAAATATTGATATTAATATAACTGAGTACGTTGGTTGTTGTGTGAATGGCATACAATCATGTATTACTAAAGAATCAGAAGTGGCTTGTCATAATCTTGATCCTAATGCTGCTTGGTTTAATGTTTCTTGTGACGAGGTGGGAATGTGCCAAGATGGTTATCATGCTGATCCTGGTTGTTGCCTTGGTATTCAAGATGGTAATGTTGTAGAGTGTTTGGAAATAGAAATAGGGGTGTGTGCATGGGATGATGGTATAACAGCAGAATTTTATGCTGACACCACTTGTCCACCTGAACCGCCATGTTTATAATTTAATTCTTATAATATGTTAAACAAAAAGAAAAATATTTTATTTACCTTGTTTTTATTGAGCGTACCTTGGTGTGTCCAAGCGGGCACGGCACTACATAATCCATTAGAGGGTAGTGCTAGTGATTTTCCAACATTAATTGGTGGTGTTATTAGAGGAATGTTGGGTGTAGTGGGGGCAGTAGCCTTAATTATGATTGTTATCGGAGGTATTACTTGGATGACTTCATCTGGTAATGCTGATAGGGTACGCCGTGGCAAAGACACATTGGTTTGGGCGGTCATTGGTTTAACTGCTATATTTTTAAGTTACGCAGTTGTTAATTTTATATTTGATGCCGTTGTTAGAGGTGGCTCAGGATCTTAGGTTGAATAAATGACATTTTTGTTTTATAATAATTGTATGAAATTATGTTTTTATAGAAAGGGGGTGAAAAAATGAACAAAATAATTACAAGTTTATTATTGTTAGCTCCAATGGCCGCTTCAGCTGCTACCAATCCGTTTGGTGTTGATGATTTAACATCTACAGGCTTGGGTACACAAGATTTAAAGACAACCATTGCTAGTATTATTAATGTTGTTTTAGGATTCTTAGGAATCATCGCTACTTTAATTATTCTTTTAGGTGGTTTTAAATGGATGACCTCTCAAGGTAGTTCTGAAAAAGTAGATGAGGCTAAAAAACTTATCGGTGCTGGTGTTGTAGGATTAGTCATAGTATTAGCAGCTTATGCTATTGCTAGATTTGTTTTGACAAATGTTTATGAGGCAACAACCGCATAACAGGCTTATTATAGTCTAGACTATAGTAGGTCATGCAAGTGACCTACTAAAGTGTAGATTAAAATAGTACCGGTATAATAAATCAAAAAACAAACAGATGAACAAAATAATTACAAGTTTATTATTACTAGCTCCGATGGCCGCTTCAGCTGATCTTAGTGATCTTGGTTATGATGATTTAGATTCTGTACATTTGGGTACGCAAGATCTAAAGACAACTATTGCTAGTATTATTAATGTAGTTTTAGGATTCTTAGGAATCATCGCTACTTTAATTATTCTTTTAGGTGGTTTTAAATGGATGACCTCTCAAGGTAGTACTGAAAAAGTAAGCGAAGCTAAAAATCTGATCGGCGCTGGTGTTGTAGGATTAGTCATAGTATTAGCAGCTTATGCTATTGCTAGATTTGTTTTACGAGAAGTTTATCAAGCAACTTATTGATATATTTTAGCATAGTTTATATTAAGTATTTTTAACAAAATAAACATGAAACATAAAATATTTTTTACATTTTTGTTATTATTACCAATGCAAGCAGCTGCGTCAGCAGCGCAGGATGGATTAGATGCTGCCGCTGCCCAGGCTGGACTTAATACTGATCGTAGTGTTATTGATATGATTGCCATTGTGATTAATGCAATTTTGAGCTTGTTAGCAATGATTTTTATTGTGTTGATTATCTTAGGTGGTTTTCGTTGGATGACTTCAGCTGGAAATGCTACAAAGGTAGATTCTGCTAAACAGACTATATCAAATGCAGTTATTGGTTTAGTAATAGTTGTGGCTGCTTATGCTATTGCTACATTTGTATTAGGAGCAGTAGTTGGTAGTACTAGTGGCGGTGGAGTTACACAACCTTAATTTATTTTAAGTATAAAAAGAACCCGCGTTTGTTTTCAAACGCGGGTTTTTGATTCTTAGAGATGATTACTCGATGCTAATCACCCAATCAACGAGCCGCCCGTTTAACTCAGCATCTTTTTTAATGTTATTGATGCGAGTTACATATTTCATTTTCCGGTTTTGGGAAACATTGATTGGCTGGTAATAAATAGTGATATTACCAGGTGTCATAGCAGTCATCTCGCTAACCTGGCCGACATTCAGAACACCATATTGATGTCCTTTACTGTCCCAGATACGACACTTCCAGCGTGTCGAATTGATGATTACACCACTTTGCAACACTATGTTGCGTAATAGC
>Ga0257125_1000402_pt1 | contig 57925 bp, 68 predicted proteins | sample SI106_200metaG_FD_190183 | JGI IMG/M metagenome (GOLD analysis project Ga0257125, IMG submission 190183) | Marine microbial communities from Saanich Inlet, British Columbia, Canada - SI106_200 | ecosystem: Environmental > Aquatic > Marine > Inlet | place: Canada: British Columbia | collected... | reverse complement strand
ATGAAACAAGCATTACTATTGCAGTTAGTTTCTAAAGAACCAATTAATATATTGTTTGTAGGCGATCCATATAGTGGAAAAACAACGATACTACAAGAGATGGCTAAACAAAAAGAAAAAGCAACATTTTGTGATGGAATATTATTTACAAAAATACTTACACCTACAAATGTTTTAATTAAAGAGACGATGAATAACACAGAATTGCTATGTGTTGATGATGTTGATTCTTGTACCGCTGAAGATAGAATGGTTTTAAAAGATATTCTTAATTCTAAAATGTCAGTATTAGCCGTAGCTAACCCTAAATTTGGTAGGTTTGATCCTTATGATTTAATCAGGAACCAAATTAGTCTTGATACTAAGACCATTTCTTCTTTTGACTTAATCTTTCCATTGAAAGATTTTCCGGAAGAAAAGAAAGACAGAATGTTAGCTAAATTAATGTTTAACAAATCAGAAAATAAATTGTTTGATTTACCTAAAGGACATAAAGTAATAATTAACATAGAACTTGAAGAGAAAATGATTGATTATTATGTTAAAAATAGAGCAACACCAGTTGAAGATTTTATTGTAATTAAACATGTCTTGAGAACTTTTACTACTTTAATCAAACTAACTAAAGCTAGTGCAATCTTAAATGAAAGATTAACAGCAAATGAAGATGATCTCAATGTTGCTATTGAGATTATTGAATATAGTTTTAATCAGATGACAAAAGATGCCGAAAGTGGGGTTATTGATATTGATAGAATCTCTTCTGCAAATTTAACTGCTCCAAAAAGAAAAAATATTAACATAGTTTTAAAGATTATAGAAGATTTAACTGAAAGAAATGTTCTTGTAGAAGATATAATCGAAAAAGGAAAACGTTTAGGAATAGAAACAGAGATAATTGATGAAGCATTGGAACAATTAAGAAGAATGGGAGAAATATATGAACCTCACGTAGGTTTTGTAACTAAATTATAAAAGGGGGAATTAACATGACAAAACAAAAATTAAACAGAATTTCTATAGCGGGACTAACCATTGAATCAACAGATAGTATTGAAAAGATATCTAAAGTTGCAGATAAGATCTTAACTAAACATAAACATTTAGTTGAAGATAAGGTACAAGTGTTTCAAAACCCTTGTTATTGAAAATGTTACCTAAATATCAAGAAGTTTCAGATGAAAAATTAGGGGAAATGAACGCAGAAGAAAAGCTTACTGAAATTAAGAAAGCATTTAATGAAATACTTAAAAAGACAATTCCTCCAGAACCAGAAGATTTAATTGACGGAATGTATAAAAGATTAGAACCTCCTTTTAACAAAGGTACAATTAAAAGGTTAGAATTTAATCATTATCTGTATATTTGTTTTGCTGATGTTGTGCAAAGGTTGATTTGAGAATATTTATTCTTCTACAATTATCAACGGACCAGTATATTCTGGAAGAACTATTGGTTCTATTTCTACTGCATTGGGTAAATTCATTTTTTTAATATTATAATAAGTGCAAAATCCTGAGGTTTCTAAAGAACTCCCTATTTCAGCATTAAACTTTTCTGCCCCTAGTTTTGTGGTGAAAAATTCGCTTTCACTTTGTCCTAAAGCAACAACGTCATGTGGATTATTAATTCCAAATAATTCAGGGCCAGTACAATCATCAGATTCATAATGAATATTTAAAGTGGACATTCCCGGCCAATCGCCACCAGTTACAACCTTACCATTAAAACGTAAATAATAAACTTTATCAATGTTCACATCATAAATTGTAACATAAGTAGAGTGACCCAGTCCAGACATTGGTTTCCATCCCAAAACATAACCAACCTCTTTACCTTCAGAATCATAAACTTTTAACGACGGACCAGTTGGTCCCATCTCGCCAGGAATTCCTTGTTCACCTTGTAAACCAGTATTTCCAGTATCCCCTTTTAGTCCGGCCAATCCAGTTAAACCTTGGATTCCTTGTTCTCCTTTTAGACCAGGAAGTCCTTGTAAACCAGTTTCTCCCTGAATACCTTGTGGACCCATAATACCCATTAAACCTTCTAAACCCTGTTCGCCTTTCGGTCCAACTGGACCTTGTAATCCGGCATCTCCTTTTGGACCTTGAATTCCCTGATAACCCTGTTCACCTTTCGGACCAGTCTCTCCAGCAATACCTTGAGGACCTACTTCCCCTTGCAAACCAGTATCACCTTTGTAACCCTGAATACCTTGTTCTCCTTTTTCACCAGGTATTCCTTGAGAACCAACATCACCTTTAAGTCCTTGAATTCCCTGAAATCCTTGTAATCCTGTATCCCCTTTAATCCCTTGCAAACCCATAAGTCCCATTGGACCTTGCGGACCAGTTAATCCAGTTTCTCCTTGCGAGCCAGTTTCTCCTTTTTCCCCAGGAACTCCTTGTAAACCAGTATCACCTTTGTATCCCTGAATTCCTTGTTCTCCTTCTGAACCAGGTATTCCTTGAGGGCCAGTTTCTCCTTGAATTCCTTTAGAACCAGGTATTCCTTGTAAACCAATAGGACCTTGCTCACCAACTAAAGGTGTTTGATTTTCTAAATATTCAACACGTTGTTCTAACTGAGCAATTTTTTCATTATAATTAGTTGAAGGATTATTATCTAGATCACAAGAAGGTAATGCTGCACAAGCTGCAAATAATAAAGTAGTAAGTGTTTTTCTCATTTATATCAAAATAGAGGTGTTTTTTAAAAATTTATGTGAAAAAAGAAAGAATTAAAGACTCTAGGGTAATGTCTCACAAGCAATTCCATCCCCATCTCTATCTAAATGATGTACATCAATACTGGGGCCACCATCTCTTTCAAATACTTTTTGAGCTTCAGCGTGAGTATTAAAATCAGCACAATCATATATGTTGTTTGGGTCTTTTGAACCATCATAATCCGCCCCATATTTTTCTTTATATTGTTCTGTTTCTAGGGCTGTGTATTGATCACCAGATGATTGATCATACATCATATCTTCATATAATTCATCTTCGTACGTATCAATCAGAAATACAAATAACATAATAGTAAAAAAATATCCCCAATGTTTCTTTTTGTCCGTTACTAAATTATAGAAAAAAAGAAATGCTAATATCACTACGAAAAACATCTTTGCATAAATTAGAGTCATTAATGTTGAAAATACCATTTTATTTAAGCCCACAGATTATTTTTTAAACTTCCCTATATTTGGATTATCAATTTTAATTGACATAGCAATCAAAAATATAAAAATTGTGATTAGATACATTCTGTTAAGATACTTTGTGCCATAGTATTGTTCTTCATCTAAACAATCCCCCCAAGGTTCTGAAAGTTCTTTGTTTGCAGGATCAGAAATATTCTCAAAAATCTTTTCACTATACATATTACACAAATCTCTTTGGTCATCAAGCATTTTCTTATCCCAATACCCCAGAAAAGCAAGCATTAAGAGAAATGTAATTAATGTTATAGTAAGAATTTTTATTTTCATTTTCTTATCTTCTTTTTATACCATTTAGGTTCCAGAAAAGCCATAATTAAACACATTATGTGTCCGAACCAAGTTAAATAAATGAATGGTTCATACATCTCTCCACCAACAGTACAACGAACATCATGTTCATTTAGTGGTGAGTCATCATAGGCGCTTTGTTTTTCATACCATTCATCTTCTGTGATTTCCCCACTTTGATATCTATCCCAAAGTAAATTTTCTATAATAGTACAAGGATTTCCAACTATCTTCGCTACTTTTCCATAAGGCAAGTAGCCGTTATTAGAATCAAGTTGAATGAAGAACGTTCCCAAAAGGAAAAAACCCACCGACAGAATAATCCATTGTATTTTATTCATAACATAATGAAATCACTTTTACTTTATAAATTTGTTCATAAATTGATGAGGGAAAATCTTCAGAAACTTCTGTACATCTAAAAAACAAAACTAACTCAGCTCTCGCTTCAACATCTTATGAGCTTTATTAACTTCTTTAAATTTCTCTGTACTACCGCCCTCAACATCAGGATGATATTCTTTAGCCATCTTTTTATAATGTTGACCGATTAATTCTAAATCATTACAATCTTCTTCAACACCAAGTAATTTACGAGCTTCTTTACGTTTTTCTTCCACATCACGATCTTCAGAAAAATCTAAAACAAATTGTTCAACAGTTTTTTCTTTACTAAGAATTAAATCAACTTCAGCTTCAATCACTTTGAAAACAACATAAATATTTTCCACAAATTTTCTAGATAGCCCATAACTGTAATAAAGATTCTGACCTTCAAAGTACCAAGAAGCAGATGCCTTACCTCGTTTGTATGCAACAGGTTGTAAAGGTATCTCAACATCATCTTCAACAACGCCAATCTTTCTAAGTAAAGTGATGATATTGTTTTTGAATTGTAATGCTCTTCTGTCAAAAGAATCTCTAATTAAGGGAGCGTTAAATTCATGTCCTTTTACTGTCATTTTTGTAATATTAGCCATTTTTTGTGTGATTATACGAAATTCTACTCTCTGTTTATAAATGTATACTACAGAATATAAGTATTAAGAACACCAGAGAATAATAACAAATATAAACACTAAACATTTAATTCCCCTATGGAAAACAAAGAATGGTTTGTTTATATCTTAGAATGCCACAACGATTCTCTTTATACAGGCATCACTAACGATTTAAAGAAACGTATGCTTACACATAAAAGCGGCAAAGGAAGTAAATATGTTCGTGCCAAAGGTTTTAAAAAACTATTACACGCAATTTCTACAACAAATAAAAGTGAAGCAGCTAAGATGGAATATCAAATTAAACAATTAGAACGAAACGATAAAATTACTTTCTTTATGAAACATCCAAATCTAAAACTTCTCTAAACTCAGCTGTCCTTTACGTGTCCCTTTAGGAATCTCACGAACCTCAAGACCAAGCTGCTTATGAACGTCAACCGCTAATTTCACACCTAACATTTGTGCTAAAGAAGTTAAATCTGTTTTCTTCACATCACCCAAATCTTTTATCCCATTAATAACCATTTTTCTGGCACGAACACGACCAACACCTTTCAATTTTAATAAAGGTAACAACTCTTCTTTAACACCATTCTTAACACGAATTCTTAAATTATGAATTTCTTTGGTTAAACCACCAGCCATCATCGAAACTCGAGCTAATTCTGAAGAAGCGTACAATAACCAATCAGCAATTTCAATTTTAACACGAATCTCTCCCGGACGAATATCAAAATTCTCTAATAAGAAATCCTCATTAGTTTCATTGATCCAAGCGTCAAAAAACAAGGAAGTTTTAATGGAATTAATAAATTCGTTATATTCTAAATCAAAAGCAGAAGGTTCTTCTTTCAATAGTTTATCATAATTCTTAACCAGTTCTTCTTGAATTTTATCTTGTTCTTTTGCTTTAACTCTCAATAATGGCCGCATTTCTAAAGTATGACAAATCATTTGTAAAAGAGAAAAACTATCTTTCTCAGAATTAAATTTTATTAAACAATCTAATAAATGTCTTGCAGTTAACGGATCAAGATACAATTCAGAAACTCTTTGTCCAAGCAAAGTAGCTTTTAATTTTCTAATTTCTTGATTCTTTTTGTTTAAATCTTTAGCAACAACAAAGTCATCTTGAACTCTATCTGCCCCAGAAATTTTTACAAACTCCCATTCTTCTAACAGATTCAACATTTTGTCCATAATCATTTCTAATTTAGCAAAATCTCGAAATTGTGAAGCCCAAAAAGTTTTTGAAAAGAAATCTTTCATATTCTTTTCATCTGTAATTATCCCAGAAGCGATTAAAGAAAGAAGATAAGTTCTTAACACCGGTTCAACAGCAAGTTTAGAATATATTTCTTCTGGTTTTCCTAAAACGTATCTGTCATAAATTTCTTGTTTATCATTTTCATCTTTTGCAACCGTTATCGCTTCTCCTTCTTTTTCAAACTCAGGCCGGCCAGCTCTGCCCGCCATTTGTAAATATTCTAAGACCGGAATCCAATCCATGCCCCATTTACCTGAAAACCTTTTAAGAGATTTGATAATCACACGATAAGCAGGAAGTGACATCCCTGCTGCTAAGGTGGGAGTGCAACAAATTACTTTGATTTTCCCACTTCTAAACTCATCTTCAATCAAATCTTTTTGTTTCTGTACTAAACCAGCGTGATGAAAAGCAATTCCTTTCCTAACACAACGTGATAATCTCCGACACTGTTTTGTTGATGAAGAAGCAGCTTTAAGAACTTCTTCTTCCATTTCAGGATGTTGAAAATTAGTTAATTTAGAAATCTCTTCAGCAGATTTTTCAGCAGAAGCACGAGATGGTGCAAAAACTATTGCCTGCTTCTTCATCTTAATAGTTTCTACTGCTAATCGCTGAATATCATCCATATTTATTCGGGATTAGTATAGATTTATTAAGTTAATGGTGATAAAGATTATCATTTAGCTTGTTCCCAAATATGGTCAAAAAAAGTCCGAAAAGAATCAGCAACTTCTTTTCCTTTAATTACAATTAAGATAGGAATATCAGTCCATACTCCAAGAAGAGTATGATCTCTAAAAATATCTACTGTTGTCGGTGTTTCTTGAGAGGTATAACGTATATCACTATATTTTGATTTTGGTGCTAATTCAGGCGAACCTTTTATTTTTTTGTTAGCAATCAATTTTTGATGAATACCAATTTGATCAGTTTTAACTCTCCAATGTTTGAAAAATAAAGCCCTTTCTTTTGACAATCTTTCTGGTAAACCAAAGGCATGCCAAACATCATTCTTTTTAGCATCTTTAATCAATAGATTAAAAACATTTTTTATGCCTGGCCACCCATTAAACACTTCTACAGATTGATCTAATTTTTTTTCTTTCATTTCAGCAAGTAAAGTAGGAATGATTTTATTAAATTGTAAAGATTTTTCTTCAAATTCTTTTTTCTTTTTTTCTAAATAATCTGGAATAAGTCGAGGGTCAATGGGATTAAATTTTTTCACACCATTTTCAATCACAGAACTTACAAAACCTTTTGTTTGTAAACGATCTAATATTTCATAAACTTTTGAACGAGAAATGCTAGCTATTTTTACTAATGGCCCTGCAGAAGTTAAACCAGTTTTCAATAAAGCAAGGTATACTTTACTTTCTCCTTTAGTCAAACCAATTTTTTCTAGTGCTCCAGTATCCATTTTTAGTATCAATACTTATTGGTTTATATATTTGTCTGTTATTGTCACGTAGGGGGGAGACAAGAATTTTAAGATCACCAAGGGTCTTTCCAGAAGTAATTGAAATATTTCATGAAACTGTCTTTGATCTCTTCTGATTCTAAAACAAATGCAAATGGTTTCTTGGTCCAAAGAACTTGAGCAACTTTATTGCCGAAAATAATGATTACCATCGGTGAACTTAAGTGTTTAGGTAATTCACCGTATTTGTAATATTCATTTTTATGTTTCTTAATATCTTTTGGTTTTAAACCCTGCAAAAAAGTTCCATGATCAACTAAATCATACATCAGATGTTTTTTTTCTACTCTTCTTTTCATCCAATGTTCCCACCAATGTTTCAAAGGAGTGTTGTAAACACCTGAATTGCCACCAATCCAATGACTTGCTTTGTATTCTAAAGCTTCATTTAGTAAAGCTTTAATTGCTTCATTTCCTCGATAAACTTCTGCTCTAATATCTGGTTTAGAAATGTTAAACAAGTCTTTAATCTGAGGTATTTGCTGTTTAAGATCTGTTAAAGAATCTTCTTTCTTTTTGATCTCTTCTAATAATTTATTTGGATGAGTACATTGATAAGTTCTTTTACCTTTCTCAACGGTATATGAAACTAAACCTTTCTCAATCAATTTGTTAAGTATGTCATAAATATTTCTTCTCTCAATACCCGTTTTCTCTTGAATTTTATTCAAACCTGTGATCCCTAACTCTAAAACTGCTGAGTAAACTGAGATCTGTCCATCGCTTAAACCAAGCTCTTTGAGATTTTCTAATTCCATTTTTATTGTAAATACTTTGTACTTTATAAGCTTTATGGCGTTGAACGATACCACAAACATTTAAGTAACCAGGGAGTTCCTACTCATAAGTAAAGAAAAAGCAAACCTTATTTTTGTATAAAAATGGAGGAACAACAATAAAAATGCTTTTGTTGTCACGTAGGGGGGAGACAACGCTTATATAATTATAAGTTCCCACTGATAAGTAAAGAATGCAGTTACTCTTTTGGATAAAGAGAGAGGGGGAGATAAGATGTCGTATGAACTAAGAAAAAATTTAGCAAGAATCAGTTTAGATGAAATCGATAATTTAGCAGCCAGTTATCTGTGTGGTGAACGATTTTCATTTGATGATATGCTTCCAATGATGTTTGATCCAGTTTTGAATATGAAAATAAAAAACATTGGAATGAAGTATGGGATTGCAAAAATATAAATTAAAAACACGGAGGAAAATAAAATGTATGCACAAGAATATGAATCAAGATTAGGAGAAAAATTAGTAGTTGAATATAGAGATTTTGCTCGGCCAGGAAGAGTTTCAACTTTCAAAGGTAGTTACCCAGTTACTTCACATGAAGAAGCAGTGAAAATCTATGAAGTTATGGATGGAAGAAAACACTTACGAGGAGAACTTTGGTTAAGTGATACACTTGGACAAAGACAAGCACATTACACTGACCAATTAGAAATCATTGACCATCTAGATAGATTGTGTCATGAAAGAATGGATGCTGATGATTTAGGATCAGAAGTAGACGCGTTTTTACACCAAAGAGATTTTGTTAGACGTTAACACGGAGGAAAAATAAAATGGAAAATGAAAGATTAGAAGTAAGACTTAGAGATGTTCCTGAAATAGTAAAGGAAACCATTAAAAAAATAACAAAATCAGATTATTTGACACAAAGAAGGATATATGTTGAAAGGACAGATAATCTTGAAGGACCGCATCATCAACCATTGTACTATATTATAACGTTAGGAAAAGAAGATGATTCTTTTACTGCACCCTACATAACATCATCTAAAACTGGAGCTGCACTAACAACTACTCATCCACAGATTTGGTTACATCAACAAAAAAACAGAATGAATATATCAATTAATAATGGTGGATTTACAGGAATTTGTGCTAGCGTGAAAAATGAGGATTTAGAGAACATTGTTTATGAAAAAAGAAAAGAATGTGAAATATTAACAATTCCCGTAACAGAACCACCAGGTTATCAATTAATGATCAGAAAAGAAGATTTAATGGAAATGTTTTAAACAAAAACATTTGTATAAAATAAACAATATGGAGGAAAAATAAAATGACATACAAAAAAATAGATGATAAATTTGGAAAAAAAGACCAAGTAGGTTATGACCCAAAAGAATATCGTAAATACGATGATTTAAAATTAGATGAATTTGAAAAAAAAGAACCAGTAAGTTATGACCCAAAAGAATATCGTAAATACGATGATTTAAAATTAGATGAATTTGAAAAAAAAGAACCAGTAGGTTATGACCCAAAAGAATACTCTAAATACGATCCTTTAAAATCGCCTAAAAAAGACGAATATGTCCCTCAGCCAGAAGAAGATAAACCTTGGGACCATTGGGACCCTAGAAAACCACCAGGACCAGGGGCAATGCTATTATAATAAAGTTTTTTTTTTATTTCTTCTTAGGAATATGTTTCCTTTTAGTAGGAACTTTGAACACGAACCAATCGTCTTTAGTTATCGGATGAAAGTGGTCTACTTCATTAATTAAAATACGAGCAGTTGTTTCTTTAACCGCGGCTATTTCTACCCGAACCCCTTCCGATTTCAAATGTCTAACCAACTCAACGTAATCAGAGTCTCCAGACATGATAATGATTGAATCCACTTTAGAAGCTAGTTGTGTAGCTTTAATCGATAACGGAATGTCAGCAGACTTGTGACAAGGTATAACTGAACCGTAATATTGATTATGTAATCTTTCAGCAAGTTTGTCAGAAATATTTTTCCCTTCTCTGAAATAGATTAATCGATTCAAACCTCGATTGCCTAACAATTTAGGAATCAGTTTGTCAAAGTTGATCATTGCGCTAGTATTTTTAGCAATATCATGAATACTTCTTTCGATATTATTTCCATCACAAAGGATTGCTACAGATTGATTAATTAATAATTGTGTCATTGTTATCACCCATTTTTTTGTGGGTACCAAAAAATTTTAATTTTTTCAGTACCTTTTTATTATTTTAATAGTACAAAGAAATCTATAAAAGTATTTAAGCGTTATGTTTTAGAATTAATTTATTCTTTTTTCTCTTTTTGATATTTTTCGTAATTCTTCTTGCACTTATCACAAATAACTGGCTGTCTACTTTCAACTAGAACCCATACATCTTTACAAACTCTACATTTCTTCTTAAATTGTAATTTTGCCATATTAAATAAAAGTTGGCCGTTTATATAAGTGTTTGTGTTATTTTAGGTATTTATTAAAGATATTAACTAATTCACTTAAAAACCCAAAGCTTTATAAAACAAAACACTAATTCACTGATATAATTTAATACCACAAGTAAGAGCACAACTCTTTCTTAGTATTATTTAATTTGGAGGAAAATATCAAATGGAAGGAACAGTAAAATGGTTCAATGGCCAAAAAGGCTTCGGTTTTGTACAAGGCGAAGACGGAAAAGATTACTTTGTTCATTTTAGCGCAGTACCAGAAGACGTACGACTAAATGAAGGAGATAAAGTAACTTTCGATGTTGTTGAAACAGAAAAAGGCGAACAAGCACAAAACATTCAATTAGCATAAGATTTTATTTATAATTTATAATTATATTTATTAAATCAAACTTTTTTTTTCTTTATTTTTTCTCATTTTTTATCAATAAATATTTATAATCAAACAATTCTTTCTAATCTATGGAACAAACTATTCTCAAAACATTAAAAAATAATTTACAATACCAAGAAGGAGAGAAAGTAGCAATTATTTATCAAGAATGGAATGATTCTTTCGATTCAGAGTTAAAACAATTCTTCATTAATTCTAAAGAAATCTCCAAAAAACTCTACAAAGTATTCAAAGAAAATAATATCAACACAAAACTTATCTCCTACATTCCATCAGAAGCTAGAAGTGGTGTTGATGCTCCAAAAGAAATCTACGAACAAGCAAAAGATAAAGATATAATTTTCATGCCAACAGTATTTTCTTTAACCCATACAGATTTCACAAAAACTCAATTTCAAAGAGGAGCAAGACTTGCTAGTATGCCCAAATTTACTTTGCAATGGTTTGAAAAGTCTGGGCCAATGGACGTTGATCAAGATAAAATAATTGCTCTTAGTAAAGAATATAGCGATAAAATGAAAAATTCTTCTCAAGTGATAATCAAAGCACCAGAAACAGAAATTACAATTGAAATAAATAATAATTTAATCCACGAAAGTACAGGAATTATTCCCAAAGGAGATTGTGGTAACCTTCCTGGAGCAGAAGTTTTCTGTGTTCCCAAAAATGCAAATGGATTTTTTACAATCTTCAAAGGTTGGGGCGGACCTTTTTCTTTAGAACATGATGTTAAATTCATCGTCAAAGATTGTAAAATCACAAACTTAGTTGGAAAAACAGAAGAAGCTAACAAATATATTGAAGAAAAAGTCAAACCATTAATCTTCAAAGAAAAAAATTTCAATGTTCTAGCAGAATTTGGTATCGGCACAAATCCAAACGTAACTAAAGAATCTTTACAAAAATACGGTTGGTCTGGATTGTTAGCAGAGAAAATATTCGGAACAGTTCATTTCGCTAATGGCAATAGCGCAGGAATGGGCGGCGATAACAATGTTCCCGTGCATCTCGATTGGGTCATTGAGAATGCAGAACTAGAATGGAAGTAAACAATTTCAAACCCCTAATTTTATATATGTGTATTATTTAATAATAAAATCATGGATGTTAAAGAAAAAGAGGTCATGAACAAAAACATCTGGAAATTTGGTTTATACAATTTTATAGATCACATTAGAATGATCTGGATGATTAAAACTCTGTTTCTTTTATGGTTGGGATTTAATTTTACCAACATGAGTATCCATGAATCTATTTTGGCTTTAGTAATATTTTTGTTTGAAGTGCCATTAGGAGCTTTAGCAGATTTTATTGGTAAAAGAAAAGCAATCATTATTTCCGCAGGGTTGCATGGTGTTGGATTTATGTTAATGGGAATAATGAATGTTCCTGTTCACTATTACTTTATTGCTATAATTATGGGTCTAGCATTTTCTTTCTTTTCTGGTTCTGATGTAGCATTACTTTATGATTCATTAAAAAAAGTAAACCGAGAAAAAGAATATAAAAAAATAAGAGGAAAAATTAATGCAATTGGACAGGTTGGTTCAATAATTGGTGTTTTTGTTGGACCTGCTCTTTATTTAGTAAATCCAAGATTAGGTTTTCTTTTAACAGGAGCAATATATCTGTTAGGAGCGATTGTTTTACTGACTATGAAAGAACCATATCAATTTCATCATAAATTTACACTTAAGAAACATTGGCAACAAACAATAGAAAGTTTAAAATTTTCTTTCAAACATGTTCAGGTAAGATGGATTATATTTTACTTTTTTGTAGGACATATTATCTATGAATTAGTTTTTGCATTTTTTCAACAACCAATATTAACAAACGTAGGCGTTACGGTTGAATTTTTTGGAATATTATTTGCAGTAATGATGGGAATAAGAGCCATAGGTGCTTATTTTGCAGATCATATTGAAAAATTATTAAAAGAAAATTTAACTTTATTATTAGTTTTGTTAAGTCAAGTTGCTATTTTTTGGTTTTTAGCCAGTGGAAATTTATTTGTTGTAGTTCCTTTCATTGGTTTGTTGTACTTCATATATGGTTTTGAAGATGTTATTTTAGAAGATTACATTAATGCACACATTTCATCAAATAAAAGAGCGACAGTCCTTTCCGTTCAAAGCATGTTTCATAATGCAATGATGATTATCATTTTTATTGTTGTAGGTAAAGCGATTGATTTGTTTTCAATGGGAACAACCTTAAGATATATTTCAATAACATTGCTATTGTTTACTTTGATTCTATTTACATTCAAGAGAGGACTTACAGTAAATGGTAAGTTTCAAAATTAATTTCTATACCAATTCTTTCTTCAACCAATCTTTTCTCCAGTAGAAATAATATGCAATTCCTGCAGAGATCACGTTAGAAATCGGATAAGCAACCCAAATACCTAATTGTTGCATCCCCACAATTGATGATAAAACGTAACTAATCACAAATACCATAATTGTATTAAACAAAGCTAGAAACATTGCAGTTGTAGTTTTTCCAGCTGCTTTTAATGTTCCAAAGATTACCATTTGCATTCCAATAAAACCAAACGTTAATGCCATTATTCTAATAAAGAAAGCAGCTTCTAAAACCAATTCAATTTCATTCGGAACAAAGAAAGCCGAAATTGGTTTAGCAAAAATAAATAGTAAAACTCCTAATCCAGTTAAAGTTAAGAAACCAATTTTCATTCCCGTTTTAACAATCTTCTCTGCTCGTTCATGCTGTCTTGCACCTAAATTATTACCAACAATTACTGAAGTAGCAATGGAAAAACCAATTCCAGGAATAATCACAAACATAAATATTCTCATTCCAATTCCAAAAGAAGCAATGGTTAAAGTTCCAAATAACGAAGCAACAAAAGTCATTAAAATCATTCCAAAAGAACGAGAACCCATTTCTAAAGATGACGGTAATCCTAATCTAAAAATTTTCTTCACCCAAGAAAACTTCATTTTTAAATCAGACCATCTTAATTTAATCCCATAAGTTCCCCTAACCAATAGAATAATTCCAATAATTGCAGATAAGTATTCTGTGATTAATGTTGCAAGTGCAACTCCTGAAACTCCCATAGCGGGAATGAATCTCCAACCAAACATTAATACTGGATCTAAAAAGAAATTCAACACAACCGTAATAGAAATAATGATTAACGGCACTTTAACTTCTCCAACCCCCCGTAATGATGATTGAAATAAAATGTAAACAAACATTGCTGTGATTGCTAAGAACGATATTTGTAGATAAGAAGTAGCTTGTTGTAAAACGGATAAATCTTTAGTGAGAAACGATAATAAATAATGTGAAGAAAAATATCCAACAACAGAAATAATTACTGCCATAATAGAAACTAAACTTAAACTTTGCCCAACAGTGGATGAAACTTTATCAGGTTCACCTTTTCCATTATATTGAGCTACAAGAATAGATGAAGCCATTAATAAACCCATTGCTAAAGACATTAAAAAAAATAATATTGGAAAACTTAACGATACAGCCGCTACTGCTTCTACTCCTAACCGACCAACCCAGAATGTATCAATTAATTGATAAACTGTTTGCAAAATGTTGGCAAAGATTATCGGCACTGCAATTATCAATAACGATTTTGTAATTGAACCGTTAAGTAATTTTTCTCTATTCATAATTAAGATGGTTTTAGAATTAGTTTATAAAATTAATTGTTAACTTTTTAATTACCGAAATAAATATAAACCACCCCGAAAAATAATAAAACAATGGAAGCTAGATTAAGAAATGACGCTCATGAACTTATAAAGAAGAATCTAGATTTAGCAGATATGGTCAGTAAAGTTTATTACAAAAAGTTACCAAATTATATTCCTTTTAGTGATGTAAGAGATGCTGCGTATTTGGGATTAGTAGAGGCTGCTAATAAATATAAAAATATTGGGATTGGCTTTGGTGCATTTGCAAGACCAAGAATATTTGGAGCCATTACTGATTATTTAAGAAAAGAAGATAACCTTTTTAGATCAGCATGAAAAATGAAGTATTTAAAGCTAAAAGAAAATTAGAAAAAGAAAAAAAAGAAGTAAATAAAGAAAATCTTGCCAGAAAAATGGGTTTATCTTTAGATGAATATCTTGAACTAGAACAAGATTGGTCAATCAGCGTTAAAAATATAAATGAAGCTTTTACTGGTTATGATGGAAGCAAGACTTTTGCTGAAGTTTATAGTAATCATTCTCCAACTCCTGAAGATGAAACTTTATTAATGGAAGATAAAAGAATTTTATACCAAGCACTAAAAACAATAAAAAATGAGAAAAAAAGAAAAGCAGTTGAATTATATTTCTTAGAAGGGGAAAATCAAGAAGTGATTGGAGAAATTTTAGGAGTCACTGCTAGTAGAATTTGTCAAATCCACACAGAAATATTACCACAATTGAAAGAAACAATTATTGAAATAAGAAGTGAAGGGATATAAAAAAACCTACCCTTCCACAACCCAAACTTTAACAGTAAACGGTTGTTCTTCAACTGAATCGTCAACAACAACAGCTTCTTCAACAACTTCTGAATAAACATTCACAACCCATTCTTTGGTTACAGAATCTCTACCATCTGAAACAACAACTTTAACTTTCTTCTTTCCAGGCGAAGTAAATGTTCTTGTGATTGTATCAGTCCCAATAACTTTTTGCTGTCTTAAACCAAGATTCCATTCATACGACAATTTATCGTTATCTAAATCTTTAACCGCAACATGGAATACTGTTTTCACTCCAGTCTCAACTGTGATTACTTCTTCAGGTAAGAAATCTAATACTTCAGGCTTCTGATTAACATTCTTCACAATAACCTCAACAGGATGAACAACTTCTAAAGAACCATCAGAAGCAACAAAACTCAAAAATACAGTTTCTTGTTCCTTGTTGAACTTTCTGTTCCAAGAAGAATATTTACTAACAAGATTATTCAAAAATCCACCCGTCTTTTCAGCAACAGTACTATGAGCTGGTGCCCAAGTAAATTGGCCATCATTAAATGATGCGCCGAAAGGAATGTTATCTAACCTAATTTTAAGTTCATCATTGTCAGGATCAGTTGCTGAAACCCAGAAACTAAACTCTTCACCCTCATTAACAATATGTTTATCTTTCTTAATTTTTAAAGTAGGTTCACGATTATTTTTCTTAACTGTTAAATAAACAGTTTCAGTATTACTCAATTTACCATCAGTAGCAGTAAGTGTAACCGGATAAATGTCTTGATCATCATAATCAGTACTCCATTTACCTGACCTTTTATTTAATGGCCAACCATAATAAATTTTAACTTTATCACCATCAGGATCAACTGCTTCAGCATTAAAATCAACAGAATCTAATTCAGTAATTGTTAAATTTTCAAAACTTGTAAATTGTGGCATTCTGTTAACATTGTAAACAATTAATTTAACTTCGTTAGAAGTACATAATTCTTTTCCACAAGCGGTTATTGTAAATGGCACAGTTTTTTTCTTCAAAAAATAATGTTCTAACTTTAACGAACTAAGTAAATTACTGACAAAATTACCTTTCCTTTTAATGTAATCATAACTTGGTGTCCAAGAAAAAGTATTATCCTTTTTATCAAAATCAAAAACTTCTGGGAAGCCAGCAAAACTAACTTCAACTTTATCATTATCAGGATCAGAAACATCAATTTCCCATAATAATTCTTCATTTTCATTAACATAAATTTTTTCAGGAACATTTAATACTGGCGCTAAATCAACATCTAAAACAATTATTTCAACTTCTTTTTCAACACTAAATTCACCATCAGAAGCAACTAATTCCAAATTATACTTCCCTGCATCATTAAAATTAGTTTGCCATTCACCTTCCTTATCAAGTGGAGTTTCAAACGAATAAGATAACACGTCACCATCTAAATCAACGTCTGGTAAATCTAAATAAACTAATTCGCCTTCTTTAACAGTTACTGATAAAACATCCAAAACCGGTTTTCTGTTAACATTTTCAATATTAATAGTCCATTCTTTTTCTGAACTTAAAGTGCCATCAGTTACAACTAATTCTAACAAATGTTCACCTGCAGAATTATAATCTAGATAATATTCGCCGGAATTTTCTTCTCCAACAATTTCGCCATCAAATTTCCAGACAAAAGATAATTCTTCTTTATCACCATCAACAGCTTCAACATAAAATTCTAAATCCTCATCTTCTTCAAAATTAACAATTTTACCTTCTGAAAAAGTATTAATTATTTCTGGTGCTTGGTTTGTATTTGATACAGACACATCAACTCTAAATTTTTCATTAAACTCACCATCACTTGCTTCAAATACAGTTACAAAGTTTCCTTCATTATCATAATCAGGTGTCCACTTACCATTGTTATCAAATGGCGCATTAAAATTAAAACTGATTGGATCATCATCAGGGTCAGTAACAAGTTTCTTTAAATCAATAGTTTGAGTTTCTTTGATAGAAATTTTATTCTCTGATAAAATAGGAGGTTGATTTTTATTATCTACAATTACTTTAACTTCTTGTTTAACTTGGTTAACACCATCAGAAGCAGTGATCTCTAAATCATGTTCACCAGCATCATCATAATCTGTTTGCCATTCACCTTTATCATCTAACGGCGGAGAATAATAATAAACAATCTTATCATTATCTAAATCAGTTGCTTCAGCTTTAACTTTAACTAAATCAGTTTCTTGAACATGAAAAGTTTTTACAGCTGCAAAAGAAGTATTAACTAACAAAAATAGAGTCATCAGTCCAATCAGAACTAAAATTGTTTTTTTATTGTTCATTTTATTCCTACCATTCAAATAAAAAAAGATAAAAAAAAATTAATTTAAATCCAAAGAGATGTCAGTAATCACTGGCGGCATGTTTATGTCTTCAACAGTTACAGTAACTTTCTTAGTAACTTTGTCTTTACCATCATCAGCAACAACAGTAACTACATAAACTCCATGATCAGTAAAACCAGTTTCCCAGACTCCATCATTTCCTAATGGTTCAGAGATAGTTAAAGTGATTTTATCTTCATCTAAATCTGTGATTAATGGTTTTAATTCAACAACTTCTCCTTCTTTAATAGTAACGTCTTCTAATCCAGATACTACAGGTAATTCATTAACATCATTAATAGTTAATAAAAAGGTTTTATCAGTATCTAATTCACCATCACTAGCAACAACTTTGATATCATACTCTCCAGCAGAAGTGTGGTCAGTTACAAAAGTTCCAGACTTTAATGGTTCTGAAATTGATACTGAAACAGCATCTCCGTTTGGATCAGCAACTTTTGGTTCAAAGTTAATTTGTTCACCCTCACTTACAGTAATATCTTTAACTCCAGTAATAGTTGGTGGAACATTAACTCTCTCCACAATGATCTTAACTTTCTTTTCTGTAGTTAGTTTTCCATCAGTTGCAGTTAAAGTAACTACATACTCACCAGCATCCCCATAATTAGTTTGCCACTCACCTTGTTTGTTTAATGGTTTAGTGAAAGCATAAGTAACAACATCTTTGTCAGGATCACTAACTTGAACATTTAACTTTACTAATTCGTTTTCTTTAACATTAATAACTTCTAAATCTGATTCATAAACATCAACTTCTTCAACATCTTCAGTTAAGTCTGGAAGAACAATATCTTCTTCAACTTCTTCAAGAAGTAAATCTTCTTCAGCTAATTCTTCTTCGAGATTTAATTGCTCTTCAATATTAGCAATCTCATCAATAAGACTTAAATCTTCTTCTGTAACATCATCTGCTGGAACATCATAAGCTTTATAATCTAAACATCCTACTAAAAACACAAACATAACTAAAACTGTTAAACTCACCATAACTTTTTTTATCATTTTAAACTTCCCCCTCTTAAGACTGCAACAAACATGAGCCTCTTTTGATTAATTGAGTATTCTAGAATGATAACTCGTATTTAAAGATTTATACACAGGAAAGTATATTGTGCAGGAATAGTTTTAATTGTTAAGAATGAATAAAGATTTAAAATTTCTTTGCAACATTACTAATTCTAACTTCATCAATAGCACCAATAAAACAATGTGCTGGTATTTGAGTGTACGGTTCTGAACCAATTCCCAAACCCATATTCTCAGTTTTAGTTATCGGTCCCGCTATTTCAAAAGAATCTAAACATTCACCATTAATAAATAATTTTGCAATTCCTTGTTCATAACTTAACCTTAAATGAGTAAATTTATCTGCTGGAAATAAATAATCAGCTTCCAATAAAACTTTATTTTGAGCAATTCCTAAAACACCTACTAATTTAGAAGGTTTTTTTATGAAAAGACCATATCCTTTACATTCTCCATATTCTCCTAAAGGACAAGCAGCTTTATTAATTATCCAACCCCGATCACCTTTAAAACTGGATTCTGTTGATTTAGGTTTAATTAATACATCAATGGTAATTTCATCTGGGTTAAGTTCCGGAAAATCAGACAACACAATTGCGGCATTACCATCAAAATATCTTGCATCACCTAAACCATTCTCAGAATTAACTTTTGTAGTCAAACCATATTCTACGGCTTCCTTTTCTGTACAATCAGGTTTTAAATAATTTGGAGGTTCAAAATGAAATAAAGCAACACAATTTTCATCGGGTTCATAAGGTTCTAAAATTGATTGAGATATTTCATCAACCATGTTTGAATCTTTAATTTCAATCAATTCCTCTAATTCTAAATCAAAAATATTCTTTTGATCTAAAAGTTCATTTTGACCAAATACATCATTAGGAATTACTTCATTAAAAGAATCAATTAAATCTTTACCATAATAACTTTCACCATCTAAATTTACAACAGAATCTTTACTTAATGATTCTTCAATTCTAACATCATTTGTTAAATCAACATTTGGAACCCAAGGGGCAGGTTTATTTACACATGCAGAAAAATAAGCCAAACTTCCGATTAATAATAATTTATTGTACCAGCGCATAATATTCACTTCCCATTTATCACCAGAATAATAAAAGTGGCCCCGCCGAGATTTGAACTCGGGACTTCACGATGTCTAGACCATACTTGATATATCAGTTTCGCATCCAATAATGGAACGTGCGCTCTACCAAGCTAAGCCACGGGGCCGTAATCTAGCAAAATCTACTCTTCTTTAAAAAGATTACGGCTGTTCTTAATATTAATAGCAAAAAACTAAATTCTCTATTTAGTAACACTGAGACAAATTCGTCATCAGTAGTAAAACTGTTTTTCACTTCCAGAATGGTATCGGGGTGGAGTATATATTTTAGACTTCAACATTATTTATAAACCGATTCTATTTCCAAAGAAGCTAGGTAGATGTTATAAAAAAAGAGGGGTGGGTGTTTTAATATGTCAAATAAAATTTCTTACAGGGCAGCAATGAGTTGTCACACATTAAGTTCTTTTATAGAAAGTGAAGAAGAAGAGTAATTTTTTTATTTATTTTAATTTTTGATTATAAAATTCTCTTGCTTGCTCTTTAGAATACTCTAAAGTTCCGCCAACATCCATGCTAACTAACTTAACTCCCTTCCGTTCAAACACTTCTCTGAATTCAGAAGAATCATATTGTTTCTTTAATTTTAATTGAAACTCAAGATTCTCAAATTCACAATTATCATCTTTATCCCTAGAATCTAATCTATTAATTACTTCAGAAACATCTTCAATCGTAGGAACTATCATAAAATCCATTGGATGTCCATAACAGAAAGCGTTTCCTGACAATTTCATAATTTCATCCATGCTAAATTCTCTACCTAAATCTAAAGCAGTTTGCCGTTGATAAACAATACTTGTAGAAAAAGATCTACTTTGGTAAACATCAATCCCTGCTTCTAGAACCGGAAGTAATAATTGTTCATACAAGATATGACGATCTAATGAATAACCTCCTGCAACTGTTTCCGGAGAATAAGTTCTACCATTCTTAGCAATTAACTCATCACGAACTATTCTTCCAGCACCAACAAAAGTAGGTTCAGAAGTAAGAATAATATCATAGTTTCCAATAATTTCTTTTGGATTCGGGTGAAAATCATTTTCTTCCCAAAACTTATGTACATCAAAAACTCTTTTTCCTGTTTTCTTTGCTTCTTCAACAAAAGTATCTATAATAACTCCTTTACCGCATCCATCTAGTCCATCAACAACAATAAACTTACCTCTTTGCATAAGAAAAAGAAAATATAACTTATTAATAAATTATATGGTGCTAGAAAGATATTAATCAAAAAACTTCATCTCATTCAATTCTTCAGGCAAATGTTCCTGCTTGAAGTTTTTCTTCTCTTCATCACTTAAATCGTGATAATATTGATAATCTTTACCCCAACCTTGATCTTTCAAAAAAGAAGTTTCTGCGTTCTTCAAATGTATCGGCACATCTAAATTTCCAGTTTCTTTAATCGTTTGTTTAATTTTGTTAACAGCAACATAAACTTGATTATTTTTTTCAGCTTTAGCTAAATAAACAATCAACTGAGCAAGAATAGTTTCACTTTCCGGCAAACCAATAACTTCATGAGCTTGAAAACATTTGATAGCAAATTCTAAAGCTTTGTTATCAGCAGCACCAATATCTTCAGAAGCAAATCTGATTAAACGACGAAAAATATATTTCGGATCTTCGCCACCATTTAACATTCTAAAAGCCCAATATAAAGAAGCATCAACATCACTATCACGCAAAGATTTGTGTAAAGCAGAAATAGTATTATAATGCCATTCCTGATCATAAAAAATATTTCTATTAAGTAATTTCTTTGCTTCTTCTAAAGTCAAATTATCTTTTTTGGACAAAAATTCTAAACTGTTCAAAGATTTTCTTAAATCTCCATCTGAGATGGTACAAATGAAATCTATAATCTCTTCTTTAATCTCAATCTTTTCATTCTGACAAACGTGAAATAAATATTTTTTAATTTCAGGTTCAGGAATCTTTTCAAACTTGAACACTTTCATTCTGGAAAGCAAAGCATTGTTAACTTCAAACGCAGGATTTTCTGTGGTAGCACCAATTAAAGTCAATGTCCCTTTTTCTACGTGCGGTAAAAGATAATCTTGTTGCATTTTGTTAAAACGATGAATTTCGTCAACAAAAAGGATTGTTTTCGTTCTAGAAAATAAAAATAAGTTTTTAGCTTTCTCAACACATTCTCGAAGATCTTTTACTCCGCTAGTAACTGCGCTTAGTTCAATAAAATTCAAATCAAGAACGTTAGAAACAATTTTTGCTAACGTTGTTTTACCCGTTCCTGGAGGACCCCAAAAAAGCATCGAAAAAATGTTATTGTTATCAATATAATCTTTAAGAACAATATTTTCTGAAGTGAAAACAAAGTTGTCCATACTTTTTGGTCTGACCCGATGTGCTAAAGGTTCCATATCAACTCAGGAGTATAAGCATTTATTAAGATTTTCGTTGTTAGAGTGATTATGACAGAAACATTTATATATTATAGTCCACTATAGTGCACTATGGCAACAACAATTCAGATTAGTGAAGATTTACAACAAGAACTTGCAAACAGAAAAATGTTTACTAAAGAAACTTATGAAGAAGTAATTTGGGATTTAATAGAGGATACTAAAGAACTTTCTGCAGAAACTCTAAAGAATATTGAGATTGCTAAAAAACAAATCAAAGAAGGAAAGACTCATAGCCATGAAGAAATTAAGAAAAAGTTAGGTTTGTAAAGAATGTACAAACTAATTTATTCTGATGAAGTTTTAAAACAATTAAAGAAATTAGATAACATTCTTAGAAAAAGAGTTATTGCAACTTTAGAAAGAATGAGGTTTAGACCACATTCATACACTAAAAAACTTGTTGGGTGTCCTTATTTCTCTTTAAGAGTTGGAGATCATAGAATTATTTTAGATATTCAAGATAACAAATTAGTAATTTTTGTAATTGAACTAGGCCACAGAAGAAATATTTATAAGAAGTAACTAATTCTCAAAGCACATGAACAAAATAATTTGCTTAGTTGGAATGTCTGGAAGCGGGAAAAGTGTAGTTGCAGATGTATTAGTTGAAAATGGATTTGAGTTTGCTAGGTTTGGACAAATCACTTTAGATATTGTTAAAGAAAGAGGCCTAGAACCTTCTGAAGAAAACGAAAGACCAATCAGAGAAGAAATGAGAAAGAAACACGGCATGGGTGCTTATGCCACATTAAACATTCCTAAATTTGATAAACTTTTGAAAAAAGCTAACTTGGTCGCCGATGGATTATACAGTTGGTCAGAATACAAAATTCTTAAAGAATATTATAAAGACAGATTAACTGTAGTAGCAGTTTTAGCACCGCCAGAAACAAGGTATGCCAGACTAGCGGGAAGAACAGAAGTTGATGAAAAAATGCGTAACAGACCAGCAACTAGAGAACAAGCTATTGCTCGTGATTATGCAGAAATTGAAAATATTGAGAAAGGCGGCCCGATCGCTATGGCAGATTATTATATTCTTAATATTGGAAGTCAAGAAGATTTGGTTGAAGAAAGTAAAAAGTTGTTAGAAAAATTAAATTAAACTAATCACTTTATTTTCTTTCTTTTTACTTTGATCCAATAAATGATTCCTATAAACATCAAAATTACTAGAAAAATAACTAATAACAAATAATATTTTCCGAAAAAAGAAATTTTCAAATAAGGTACTGTTACTGCCGCACTTAGAATTTCTGATAATGGAAATTTTTCTATATCACCAACAGCTAAAACATATTTCCCCTCGTTATTAGAATTAAATACTTTGATAACATAATTGCCGGCAGGTAACATTTCAGTACTTTTAAAATCCTCACCAATTTCTGGACCTTTTAAATAATAATCTTTACCAAACTCTTCATAAAAAAATTCCCAATCATGATTTTCACCGTCTAAAAAATAAATAATTTCATTATTTCTTGATAATTCAGCTGAAACTTTATGTGTCAATTCAGTTCCCGGAATTAATACATTAATATAAACATTAAATTCTTGATCTGAATTCAAATAGTAATAGTGCGGTTCTCTATCTAAATTACTATAATATGCTTTAGATATTTCCGGTTCAATAATATTAGTTCCATCACTATTAACAATTCTTGGTTGGTGTGCAATAACAGAAATTATTAATGATAAAAAAATAACTAACAATAATAAAAACATTGTTTTTTTCATTAAACGTTAACAAATATTAAGATTATATAAAACTATTCCTGAACACAACCTTTCTATTATAACAATCAATTTAAGTAAAGCAATCATCCAATAAACATGATAATAGGAATTACAGGATTAGATGGTTCTGGAAAAAATATGGTTACAGAATCTTTAGGACAGAACGGTTTTATTAGAGTTAGTTTTTCAGACATTTTAAGAGAAGAATTAATTAAAAAGAATCTTAAGATAACTAAAGAGAATCTTATTGAAACTGGAAATAATTTGAGAATAAAGTATGGTCGAAAAATTCTTGCCAGATTAGCATTACAAAAAGTTGAAGATGGCGAAAATTACGTTTTTACTTCTATTAGAAATCCGTTAGAAGCAGAATTTTTAATGTCCAGACACGATTTCTTATTAGTTAATGTTACTGCTCCAGAAAAAATCAGATTAAAACGTTTACAAATCAGAAAATCTGCTGGTGACCCAGAAACATTAAAAGAACTAAGAAAACAAGATAAACATGAAAGTTCTCAAGATTCTAAAAAACAACAATTACACAAAGTCACAAAAATAGCTAAAGTAACAATTAACAATGATTCTTCTTTAGAAAAATTACAACTAAAAGTTAATCAAATGCTTAAAGACTGGATGTATAAATTACAAGATCCTAGACCAGATTGGGACCATTATTTCATGGAAATAGCAGAAACAGTAAAATCAAGATCAAGTTGTATGTCACCCAAGAAAGGAGCATTAATTGTTAAAGATAAACAAATCCTTTCTACTGGTTACAATGGTACACCCAGAAAGGTAAGTCATTGTACTGCTGGCTCTTGTGAAAGATGTTCATTAAGACATTCTGGAAAAATTAAGTCTGCTGATTATACTTCTGCAATTTGTATCTGTGCTCATGCCGAAGAAAATGCTGTTGTGCAAGCTGCAAATACTGGCGCTTCTACAAAAGGAGCAACAATTTATACTACTTTTACTCCTTGTAATATGTGTGCTCGAATGATTATTAACGCTGGAATAAAAGAAGTTATTGCTAAAGTTAAATATCCAGACGATGTAGGCACAAAATTGTTAAAAGAAGCGGGTGTTAAACTAAGAGTATTAAAATAAAAAATTAGAAAAAAATTATATCTTTCTTCCTAAATCAAATGGACCAGTTTCTTCATGAGCTTTAATTGCTCGATCAACACAATGATGTGGTTCTTGATAATCTCCAGGAATCCTATTAAGAGTAGCACTATTCAATTCAGGAACAATTGAACGAGGGATAACAGAAACTGGTTGCTCTGATCTGATATTAAAATTTTTGTCTTTATAACAATCCGGACAATCGTTACCAGTTAATGGTGCATAATCAGTGTGATAAGTATCTCCACATTCTTGACAAGAATATGCATTATCTTCAACTATATTCTGTTGAATTGTAACCATTGCGTCATCAAAATCTTCTAATATTTCAACTAAATCATTATTTACCATTGGAAAACTAAAAAAATATATGTTGTATATAAAAGTTATGGAAAATCTAGAAAGATTTAAATATAAATTATCTCTCACGAATAGTAAATATGACTAACGCACTTGATATCGGATTTTATTTGGCTCCTGGAGCGGAAACTAAAGACACTTATACTGACAAATTATTAGTTGATGAATCTAAGAAAAGAGGACACAAACCATATGTATTCAACAACTTTACTTTCTTTGACAGTAAAGCTTATGGATTAATGGATAATGGTGAATGTTTACCATTAACTGATTTAAATGTATTATTTCTTAGAAAAGAAGATATGGACGAAGAAGATTTTAAAGATATGGAAAGACTAAGAGAATATTCTGATTTACCACCAACGTTAAATGCCCCAGGAATAATTCTAAAAGCTGACAAAAAATACATGGCACCTTTCTCAGAATTCACTCCTGAAACTTATTTTACTACTAGCGTTCAAGAAGGAATAGAAAAAACTAATTATTTTGGTAAAGCCATTTTGAAACCAATTCAAGGTCGTTCTGGCCAAGGAATAGAATTAGTTGATACAAAAAATCTCGGCCAAGAAGAATTAAAAGAATTAATAGAAGGAATGATCGCTCAATACCAAGAAATTGTTGTTCAAGATTATGTTCCTGGAGTTGTTCGTGGTGATAAAAGAGTTTTCGTACTTAACGGAGAACCGATTGGTGCTTTTGTAAGAATGCCACAAGAAGGTAGCCATAAATGTAATATTGGTGCCGGCGGTTCAGCACATCCTTCAGAGATTACTGATTTAGAAAGAAAAGTAGTTGCTGCAACATCTCCAATAGTAGTTGCTGATGGTGGGATTGTTACCGGTTACGATTTCATGTATAAAGAAGAAACAGGAAATGAAGAATTTTTAACAGAAATTAATGCCACTGCTGTTGGTGGAGTTTCTCAAATTAATGAATTCCAAGAACCAGGAGAAATACCATTGGAAGAAATAATCATTGATTATGTTGAAGAATTAGTTGGTTAAGTCAATCTCAGAACTTTATCTCGACTTTTGCTGCCAGACTTAATTTCTACTTTCAGATGATATTCCTTCTTGAAAAATTTGATTACTGCTTGATTAGCTTTACCTTTCTCGGGAACTGCTTGTAAATATAATTTCAAACCTCCATTAATTTCTTTCAATTCAGTTCTAGAAGCGTTTGGAATTACTTTGATTCTCAGAAGATTGTTGTGAATATATTTGTCAAGCATATATTTAGAATAATTTTATTATTTATTAACATTACTCAATAATCTCTGCTTCAAAGATCAAATAAAGATTAGCATCTTTATCTAATCCAAGATCATATTGATGATTTTTAACTATTTCAACTAAACGATCATATTCATCATCTTTTCCCAAATAAAGAACTTTATCACCTAAAGTAACAGCAGTTTCATAATTCACTTCAAATAATTGTAACCAACCCACAACAACTTTCATACGTAAAGATTGATCAACATATAATCCTGAACTTTTTACAGGAAAACTTCTCGTTAATTCTTTTCTCTCAGTATAATCCCTATAAGTGAACATAATTTTTGGTAAACATATATAGAATATAAATATTTTGGGTTTAGAGAATCATTAATTATTTTAACTTAAATTTTGAAAAGATTTATATCCTTCTAAAGATTGATTTAACTTATGGCAGGTTATGATAAGATCGCAAAACATTTTTTTGAGAGAAGAGCTGATAAAACTCGCTTTGATTATAATCGAGACATAGAAGTGCCAGCAATGATTAAAATGGTTGGTAATGTTAAAAATAAAATAATTCTTGATTTGGGTTGTGGTTTCGGCGACCATTCAAAAAAATTATCTCAGAAAGGTGCTCAGAAAATAATTGCTTTTGATTTAAGTAAAGAATTAGTTAAATTTGCTAATAATCAAAAAATTCCTAACTGTAAATTTGAAGTAGGAGATATGGACCGTAAATTGAAATATAAAAATAACTATTTCGATTTAGTAATTTCAGGATTGGCTTTACATTACGTTAAAAATGTTAATCAACTATTTTCTGAAGTTAATCGAGTTCTAAAGAAAGGAGGGATGTTTATTATTTCCACTGGCCATCCTATTTTTGATTTGATAAATGAAAGTTTAGATAATAGTTCAGAAGCCAAGATTGCAATTAAAAGAGTTGGTAACAAAAGAATCATTGAAGGGGATTATTTTGATGAAAGTAAAAAATTGGCTGACTTAGGTTCAATCGGAAAAATTAAAACTTATAGTTACACATTTGAAACTTTTCTCAAATTGGGATTAAATAATGGATTTGAATTAATTGATTATCTTGATGCTAAACCCGTTCCTAGTTCTAAGAAATACGATTCTGAAAAATATAAGTTAACAACAACTTTGCCTACATTTATTTTATTTAAGTGGAAAAAGAAATAGGATTATTCTATGAGTAACCTTTAAAAACATTCTCTCATTCTCATCCATATTATGGAATGGAACAAAATCCAAGATAAGTGGCAAAAGAAGTGGGCAAAAGCAGAACTAGGTAAAGCAGAAACTAATAAAAATAAAGAAAAGTTCATGATGATCTTTGCTTATCCAGGCGTTTCTGGTTATTTACACGTTGGTCACATGCGTGGTTACTCTTATACAGACGCCATTTGCCGTTATCAAAGATTGTTAGGTAAAGAAGTTTTATTCCCAGTAGGAACACACGCTTCTGGTAACCAAGCTTTAGGTTTCGCTAACAAAGTAAAAAATAATGATGAAACCTGGATTAACTATCTGAAAACTAACGGTTGTCCAGAAAAGAAAATCAAAGAACTATCTAATCCAAAAGCAGTTGTAGAATATTTCAATCAAGTTTATATTAACGATTATTGGAAAAAATTTGGTTTCTTGTGTGATTGGGACAGATTCACTTCTACAACTAATCCCGATTATGAAAAGTTTATCCAATGGCAATTCAAAAAACTGCAACAGAAAGATCTGCTTATACAAAAACCGTACTTTGCAACTGCGTGTCCAAATTGCGGTCCAGTAGCTGTTGACCCAAGTGAAACAGACATTTCTAAAGGTGGAAACGCTGAAAAAAATGAATATGTTCTTTTAAAATTTAAATTTAATAACGATTATCTTATCGCCGCTACTCTTAGACCGGAAACAGTTTTTGGACAAACTAATCTATGGATGAATCCAAAAGCAAAATATATCCGTGTAGAAGTTGAGGGAGAAAATTGGATTATAAGTAGAGAAGCGGCTGATAAATTAAAATATCAAAAAGATGATGTTATTTTGAAAGAAGATGTTAACCCAAAAGAGTTCATTGGTAAAACAGCATTAGCACCAGGAATTAATAAAGAAATAATTATTCTTCCAGCAAAATTCTGTGACCCCGATGTTGGTTCAGGAATTGTAACTTCTGTTCCAGGCGATGCCCCTTACGATTATGTTGCTTTAAAAGAATTGCAAGAAGATAAAGAAACAATCAAAAAATATCATCTTGATGAAAAAGAAATTAAAAATATTAAATTAATTCCAATTATTAAATCGAAGGGATACGGTGATTTCCCTGCTGAAGAAATTGTTAAAAAACTTAACATCACGGAGTTAGATGATCCGAAATTAGAAGAAGCTACTAAAGAAATCTATAAAGCTGGTTTTCATACTGGCGTTATGACAAAAACTTGCCATAAGTTTGCTGGAAAGAGAGTTGAAGAAGCAAAAGAACTAATGAAAGCAGAAATGTTAGAAAAAAATCAAGCAGACATTTTCTACGATTTATCTGAAGAAGTTATTTGCCGGTGCGGTGGAAAAGTTATCATTAAAAGAATTGATGATCAATGGTTTATCAGATATTCTGATTCAGAATTAACTGAACGAAGTAAAGAACAAGTTAAAGAGATGAAAATTTATCCTCAAGAATATCATCATAACTTACCTGCTATCCTGGACTGGTTCTCAGATCGAGCCTGTGCCAGATTAGGAAATTGGTTGGGCAGTAAATTACCTTTTGATGACCGTTGGATTGTTGAACCAATTAGTGATTCAACTTTGTATCCCGCTTATTATATCGTTTCCAAATGGATAGAAAACAAAACTATTAAAGTTAAAGACTTAACTGAAGAATTTTTTGATTATGTTTTCTTAAATGTTGGAGAAGGAAAACCTAAATGGAAACCAATCAAAGATGAGTTTGACTACTTTTATCCACTAGATATTAATCTTGGTGGTAAAGAACATAAAACAGTTCATTTCCCAGTTTTCTTAATGAACCACGTTGCTATTCTTCCTGAAGATAAATGGCCACGAGGAATCTTTGTCAATTGGTGGGTTACTGGCAAAGGCAGTAAAATCTCTAAAAGTAAAGGTGGCGCCGTACCAATTCCAGAAGCAGTTGAAAAGTATGGTGTTGATGCCATGCGTTTATACTATGCTCATATCGGCTCTCCACACTTAGATGTTGTCTGGACAGAAGAAATTGTCATGAATTATAAAAACTCTTTAGAAAGAGTTGCTAATCTAATATTAGAACTTAAAAAAATTGACGGAAAGAAAAAGTCAGTTGATGATTGGCTAGTTTCTAGAATGAACGAACACTTAAAGAAAATAAATCGGGAAATGGAAGATTATAATTTGAGAGAACTTGCTTCAACAGTTTACTTTACAATTTATGATGATTTGAAATGGTACATTAGAAGAGGCGGAGAAAATAAAAAAGTTATCGAAGAAACAATTAATGTTTGGTTAAAATTAATGAATCCAATCACTCCTCATTTGAGCGAAGAACTTAATGATACAAAAGAATTAGTATCTTCTTCAGAATGGCCAGAAATTGATGAGAAGAAAATCAGTTTGAAAGCTAATGCTGGTGAAGAATTAGTTAGAATAGCAATTGATGGAATGAGAAACGTTTTGAAATTAGCTAAACTTGATAAAGCAAACAAATATACTTTATTCGTTGCTGAAGAATGGCTTTATGAATTGTTCAACTTAGTTTCTCATGAAATAAAAGTTACTAGAAACATTGGCGAAATTATGAAAAAAGTTTTAGAAGTTGAAAGAATGAAAATGAAAGGTAAAGAAATCAGTAAAATTGTGTTAGGTTTAGTTAAAGACGTTTCTAAGCTACCTGCTTTAGTAACTTCACAAATTGAAGAGTATGATGTTATGGTTGAAGCAAAAGATTTCTTGGAAAAGGAATTTAATTGTAAAATTAATATAATTAAAGGAGAAGATTCGAAAGAAAATAAAGCGAAATCTGCAATGCCTGGAAAAGTTGGTATCTTGGTGGAATAAAAATGATAGATGAACTTAAATGGATGAAAGAAAGAGTTAAAAAAGCCCAACTATTATTAACATATCCAATTAAAGAAGAAGGAAAAAGAAAAAAAGAATGGAAACATGTTTTTGACCTAGTACAAAGAGAAGTTGTTTTAGGAACAGGGATTGAACCAACCGGCTTAGACTTTGCATTTAATTTTAATAAAAAAATCTTATTTTCTGATCTTCATTTTGTAGATGTTATAAAAGTTAACCATGCCATTCTTAAACGGAACGAAAAAGGATATTATTCTATTACAGAATTAGAAGGAAAAGTAAAAGTTAATGGTAAAACAATATCACAAGAAACATCATTATTAAATAAAAGTAAGATTCAATTAGGAAAAGTCAAAGATTTAGAGATACAAATTCTTTACAGTAAATAAAAAAAATAAAAAAAAGAGAACTTATTCTCCCCAAGCAAGAATTCCCATGATTACTAAATTCACTAGAGGAATCAACATTAATAATCCCCACCAGCCAGGTTTTCCACGTGCTTCAGCGATTTTCCACCAAAAGTAAACCATTGCTGCCATCATTAAAAAACTACCAATTAATGGAATTACTGGTAACAACACAACCAGGGTCCAAGCGGCATGTATTCCGCCAATTTTGGTCATCAAATAAATGTTAGCTATTGGAATCCAAGCTAGCCAAGCATTTTCTGTATTAGTTTTTTTTGCAACAAACATCAACGCCAAAGACGTATAAATGTAAATTAATAAAAAACTAAATATTGCTATTCCTATAAATGCCCCTAAAAAAGGCATCAAACTCAACATATCAGTTGCCATTATATTATATCACCTCAATTTTACTAAGAATAAGTAAATTTTTAGGATATTTAAATGTTTTGAAAAATAGAAAAAAAAAGAAATAATAAAATTACTTTACTCTTCTTCCGTAAAAGTCAGCTAAAAAAATATTCTTTGTAAATGATCCTGCGGGTATTCCCACTAAAATAATCATCATTAAAAAGAAAATTAATCCTAACCCAATACTTTTTAGTAAAGCAATAATATAATCTTCAAAATTATCAAAAACATGCTTAACAATACTAAACTCAAATAATGAACCTACAGTTTCTTTGTTAAAAAAGTTAATGAATAATAACGGGATTACAAAAAGTGAAATAAAAAAATGCCCTACTATTCCTATAAAAGGAATTAACAAAACAATCGTTGTAACTATCCCATATACAATCATGAAAGGTATTGATTTGAAAAACATAAAGAATCCTAATTTAAAATGGTCACCAAACTTAAATACTGGTAATCCATTATATTCTCCTTTGATAAAATTTTGAACAATTCTAATTTTATAACCACCTAAAGCAAACCAACCAATTATTGGTAAAAAAAACCATAAGATGTTTAACAATCCTTTTGCTCTACTAAAAGGATAACGAAAAGCGTTCTCAAAAGTTAATATTGCCCTTTTACTATTTTTTTTAATTGTTTTAGTAATTTTTTTTTTTACCATAATTAAAGACAAATCATTAACATATTTAAAGTTTTGTTTTTCGTTAACTTTATTAATACTAAGAATATATCCTATAATACCATGAAAAAAAAAGAAATTATTATTGCAATTACTATCGCCATCATTTTTGCTTTATTTGTAGGGTATGGCATTGAAGTGTTTGACCCCAGTCCAGATCATGATGACTTTTGTCAAGACAATCTTTATGATATAGATAATGAAGAAAAATGTTTAACGGCAAGTGGAACGTGGGGCACTAATTCCAATCAACCAAGAGTTCCGGTTAAAGAAATCGAACCAACAACCGAAGTAGAATTCTGTTCACCAGCAAAAGAATGTTATGATACCTATGACTTAGCTAGAACAAAACATGATAAAATCGTTTTCATTGTTAGTATCATTATCGGTTTAATTGCCATTTTCACGGGTGTACTTTTAAAGAAAGATGCAGCGAGTACAGGAATCTTAAGTGGCGGAGTGTTATTGATCATCTACGGAACAATTAGATACTGGCAACATGCCAATGATACGTTAAAGTTTATCTTGTTAGGAATTGTTTTAGCAGTATTAATTTGGATTGCTTACAAGAAACTGAAGTAAACAATGAAACAATTACCACTAAAAGTAAAAGAATTAAACAAAGAGATTGAGCACTATGGAATTAGTTATCATAAAAAAGATCATGCAGTTATCGTTGAAGATGAAAAGTACAAACTAATTCTTGTCAACAAAAAACCAGTTTTTTTCTATTACCAAGACAAAATTGTCCCCACATTAAAACTGTTGCAAGAGAAAGAAGTTCTTAAAACCATTACAGTGGATATGGGTGCAGTTAAATTTGTGATTAACGGCGCAGATATCATGCGGCCAGGGATTGTTGAGATTGAAGATGGAATTAAAGAAAACAATTTCATCATGATTATTGATGTCAATAATAAGAAACCATTAGCTGTCGGAATCGCTTTACTAAATTCAGAAGAGATGCGTTCTGCTACTGGTGGGAAAGTAATTAAGAATATCCATTTCGTTGGCGATGAACTTTGGAGATGGGAATGATAACTAATAAAACAACCAATCAAATTATCTCCAATAAAGAATCTATTTGTAAAAACGTTTTCTCACAAGCATTAGGGTTGATGTTCTCTAAAAGAAAAAACCTAATCATGATCTTCAATAAAGAAAGAAACATTTCTTTGCACAACTTCTTTGTCTTCTATCCAATCGACGTTTTAATCCTAAACGAAAATAAAAAAGTGATTGAAATCAAAAATAACTTCCGGCCATTTACATTCTGGAATTCTAAGAACAAAGGAAAATATTTGATTGAATTGGGTAAAGACGAATCAAAGAATAAAGTTAAAGTAAATGATTTGTTAGAATTCTAAATTAATTATAATTAGCACTAGCATTCTCAGAACGTCCTTCTGCAACTTTTGCTAAAGATTCATACTTCTCTTTAATTCCTCCTTCAGAACCTGCAGCCATTTCTTGAAAATATTCTTTGATAACATTTTCCGTTTCTGCTTCAGATTTGTAACCAGCAGCATGAGCAAATTCGTGTGCTAAAACATATTCGGTAGTAGCTTCATCACTCAATCCATACATCTCAGCCATTTCAGAAATTCTTTCTGTAAAAGGTTTTCCATTATAATTGCTAAGAATAACTCCTTCAATTCCATCATGTAAAACCGCTGCCACCACATTTTCCCCTAAATCCCCTGAACCATATTCTCTAATATTAATTTTATCTTTACCTTTAGCATCAAGATAATCCATTAATGATTCACCTTCTTCAGAAGAAAGATAATTGGAAACAAGTTCTTCCATTTTTATAGCTTCATCAATATGTTCATAGGGTTGATCGCTAGAATGAAGATTGATTTTTTTATTATCATCAACTGTTGCCATACCCATTGCGTACATTTCTAATTGAGACCTTTCTGCATACATAAACAATAAGAAGTAAAACTAGTTTAAAATATTTTGCTAAAAAAGTGAGACTTAAATATCAGAATAGATGATAATTTTTTCTTTCTTTATCTCTCATCGCTTGAATATATTCTAATGGTGTCTGTTTTTCTGGATCATAATGTTTTATAACAAAATTTGAATCTGTTTCTTTAAGTACTGCTTCGTTTCCAATAACAATTTTAATATTATCTCCCACCATTATATTTCCTGCTTTCATTTTCCAAACTAAAGGCGAATCTTGCCAGACATTATGAATTGCAGGAATTTTATGACTTCCATAAATCACATGACTTTCTTTAGATCCATCAACATAAACATGAAAACCATTAAAAGCGTCATCATTTATCAAAAAAGATTTTTCAGCAGCAACAGCTAATTCTACAGAATAATCTTTTCTATCTAACGTAGAATTATGAACTCGACGAATTTTACCCGGAACAAGTCCGGGGAATCTTAACTGGAAAAAAATATTTTTATAAGTGGAAAATGAACTTGAAAAGTCTATTTTAAAGCTTCCAATACCATTATCTTTAAGTTTTGGTGCAGCACTAGAAAATTGATTCTGAGAATAACAAAACTCTCCTTCATGAGTTTCCAATTCTTTTTGAAATTCATTCAGAGCCACAAAATAATTAAAAAAATCATGACCTCTGTTAAGAATAGCATACTCTAACATCCAATTATCATCTCGAGGCATATCCTCTCCTTCAGAACCATCATATTTTTCCCAAACTGATTGTACTAAACCATCAATTTCTTTTGCATCATCCAATATTTTTTTAAGTTCCATTTTTATTTTCCCCGCATAATAAACAAATATCAATTAACAAAATCAACTTCCATTTCTAACTGGTCAGCAGTTGGGTACTCAATCACAATCGCTGGTACTAAACCCAAATTAATAATTTGAGTTTTATTCTTCTTCACAGTTTTTTTAGAAACTAAGATTCTAGGTTTAGCTTCATCTAAGAAAATTTCATTATCTTTCAATTTTAATTTCTTCTGAACAGAATCAAACAATTCTTTCAATTTACTAATTACAGCAGAATGGTCTTCTTTCAAACTCTCTCGATAACCCACACCCGGTTTTAACGAATCCAAATACAATGCACCACGAGTTAACATTCCTTCTTTATCAACAATATCAAAATCTTTATGAGAATATTTCGCTTCCCTTTTAATTCTTTCAGTTAACTGAGTAGCATCTTTTAATTTTGCAGTACAAACATGCACATTTAAATCAAAATCTTTCTCTTCAACATGCTTGATTAATTTCAATCCTAACTCTAAAGAATCTTTAACAGCATAACTCATTTCATCTTTAACTTTAAAACCCATCTCTAACAATTTTGAACATTTATTATCAGCAACTTCTAACTCATTCAAATTCAAGAAATCTATTTTATCATGAACGTAATCAATTAATTTCCTCAATTCTTTTTCTTTACCAGGAATTAACGGAATCTCTACACCTACCTGCCAGGGAAATTTTCTAGCAATTGCTAATCTGTTCCAGAACTGACCTGATTCTAAATCTAAATGAAATCTGATTTCATCTAATCCTGCCATGTACAACTTTTGCAAAACATCATCATTAACTAACCTTAAAGAGGTGTATAAATGAGCATGAAATTGTTTGCCAAATTTCTTTTTAAGTTTAGTAATAAAACGAGTTGTCCGGTCAATCTTAACTAAAGGATCTCCGCCAGTAATCCCTACCCCTTTTGCTTTCATCAATTCCGCTTCTTTAATCACATCTTCAGAAGAAAATACTCTTCGTTCATTTGCAAAAGCAACATCCCTGCCAGACTTTTCATCAGATACAGGACAGAAATAACATTTTCGAGGACATAAACCAGTAACAAACAAAACTAACTTTTCTCCTTTCACACACATCTTACAGCCTTTCGGCAAACTCTTATTATTATATGAATAAAATTTATTTATGTTTACCATTTTTATTATATAAAAGGATGCCCCTTAATTATTTCTGTTGAAATTGTACCTTTTTTAATACCGTCTAAAAAACCATCATGAAATTTAAGATATCCCACTTCTTCAGAAATCTGACCTAAAGTATGAAAGTAATCTCTAAATTGATCAGGAGCAGTACAACCATCAAATATCTGGTCCATCCCTATTAATTCTAAAAATAAAGTGTGCAAATAATTAGCATCATTTTTTTTCCTTTCTTCCATATCTTCATTCATCCCTGCTCTCTTTTTTCTCCGATGATAAATAATTGGAAGTTGTAATTGTTTTACCATTGCATTAGCAAAAACTCCTAACAAAAAATTGTTATATTCTTCTTTACCTAATTTAGTCTCACAAAGATATTCAGCAAACTCACCATTCTCTGCCTGTTTCAATACTTTTATTGCTTCGTCATCTTTATTTTCATAAGCATGTTCAAGAGCTAAATAGCGGTTAATAAGATTAGAAAACTCACCACCCCGAATAATGTAATTATTTCCAATAGGGTGAATAACAAGAGCTGAACCCAAATCAGTAGATTCATAATCAATATGAAAAGTTTCTAAATCAATAGTAACAGGTTCTTTTTCTTCTTCTGTTGAATCTTGATCAGGAATAATTAAATGGTTAGCGTGAAAATCTCCATGCACAAATAATTCTCTATCATGAAATGCTTTCTTTTTTAAATTCCATAACTTACCAACTAAATCGTCAATTCGAGAAGTGCTTTTTTTTGGTACCATTAATCTACGAAAATTTTCTTTAAGTACTTGTTCATTGGCTGCTAAAAATTCTTTTGCTTCTCTATAATAAGAAGGATATTTTTGATGATATTTTTCATGGTCAGCATTAACAGAACCAACAAAACGAGCTACACCTCCAACAAATTCGTATAAAGCAGATTTCATTTCTCCATATAAAAGTTTACTTGTTGGCTTATCTTCTAATTGTTTTACAATATTAACCAATTTAATCCAAGAACTTTCTCCATGAATACGTTTAATAACACTCATGTTGTTATCAGTATCAACCAAATGTGAAGCAGGCACTTTTCCAGGACCAGAAATATCTGTAATGTTATTTAAATTTCTACTTTCTCTGCTTTGTAAAGAATTAGGATTATTAAAAAGTTGATGATACTTTCCAGTTGGTCGCCCCATATGTAAATATCTTTTTGCTACTACGGACAACTCATAATCATCTTCTCTTTTTAATGTAGCATCAATTAATTGCGCATGATTAGTTCTTCGATTATTTTTAACAGAAACTAACTGATAATCAGGAGTATGTTTTTGTAATGAAGAAGTTATTGCTTCTTTAAATTTAACATTACTCAAATCCCTAACAAGCCTACGTTTTTTAGCTCTCTTCCTACTACTAGCTACCATAAAAGAAAAAATCTCTTTTCTTTTTTAAAGGTTTCTGTGATTTACTATCAAGAGATAGTTACTCTAAGGTATAAATTATCCTTCCTAAATTATGAATATTTGTTACTAATCTTTGTAATTGATTAACAACTTTGTTCAAATGCTCGATTTTTTGTACTTCACTTTCCATTTTATCTAAATCTTTTTCGAAATCCATTTTCAAATCAGAAATTTTAAATGCTAATTCAATGTCTTTCTTATAAAAAGATTTCATCGTATCAACATAATAATCACGCATCTTTTCTAAAAATGATCTGATCTGTTTCTCCATTTCTGGGGAACCTTTAATCTTCCGAGCATAACGTATGGTTCTTCTTACTTCATCAGCAATAACTTCAATGTAAAATCCCATAAACAAACTTCTTAACATATCCATTGGAGTTAATTTAAAATTCTTCATTGCTTTAGTAGGGTTTTCCATATTAAAAAGTGCTGCCCGGTAAAGTAAAAAATAAAGACGATTAACATCTTTATCTCTATCATTAATACTATCATAATTACAATCCTTGAAAACTTGACAACCTTCATTGATCATTGTCCTAGTTACAACGTCCATTTTCTGAATAAGTTCCGATAAAGAAACATTATCCATATCCAGAAAATCTTTAGCAATAATTGTATCTGAAGTCTGTTCCATAATTTCAAGAGCAATTAAATTTTGAACAACATTCTGTAATTCTTTAACTTTATTTTTAATCTCACTACCTTTAAGAACAATTTCGTGATTATTAAGGATATAACCACTACAAACTTCTCTCCAAATCCAGTGAGGCGATTTATCATCAACATCTATAATTTTTCTTTTATCTTCTTTCTTTTCAGAAGATTCTTTTTTACTTAAAATTAGATTATTCCCACTTTCTTCAATATAAATATGATCGCCTTTCTTTAATTTGTTTTGTACAACCCAAGGTTTAGGAAGAGAAACAACATAACTGCTTTTTCCAAACGATATTAGTTTTCTATATTCCATTTTAATCTTTCCCCCATTAAAATGGAGCCCAAAAATTTCTAATTTTTGCTTGTTCCATTTTAATTATCCTCCTAATTTAAAATGGATTTTAAAAATTCAAACTGAATTTTTCTATATTCCATAGTCTTTCCTCCAAATCCATCTCCCTCTATTACCCCCGTAATATTTCTGAATAAGCATATACAGTGTATATAGCATTTACGAAATGTATTTATATTTAAATGTTTTGTAACAAATATAGCTAATCTCAAATTAGCGAACCGGGGTGGTCAAAATGTTCAATAAAATAGTAGAGATATTGTCACAACCAAAGAAAAATAATAAAGAAGACATTTATTCTAAAGAAGTAAGAGAACAACTTCTAGAAGAAGGAGCATTAAACATTGAAGAAGACGGCTTTATGGAAGGCTATGGGCAAGAAGAGTTCATTGATGATCATGAATATGATGACGATGATGATGATGATGATGATAATGATAATAACCATGACGATAAATATTCATGGAAAAGTGAAAATAATTATGAAAGTGGTTACTAAACTATGTCACTTAAAAAAATATTAGGATTAGAATCATTTCCGATAAACAATTCGGAAATAATGCGTAAGATAGTCGAAGCTCAACGTAATAATATCGAAACTATCGAATTCTCTTCAGGAATTAAAAAAGTTAGAATTAATATTAGTAACATCCCTTCATCTAAAATAATCTGGCAACAAAGTGACTATCGAGGCACATGGTTATAAGAAAAATTAAGCGTCACCATCATAGGTCGAGCTTTTTCTATTTAAATATCTAGCCGACAAGGGGGACGCCCCGTCCGGGGAACGCCGGCAATCAAAAAACGCAACCAAAGCGAGAAGATGGTAACGCTTAAAAAAATTATTTTACAAATAACACAAAACATATTTAAACCTCAACTAATTTCTCCACTATAATGAATTATTTAAAAAGAGGTTTGAAGAACACTTATCAAGCGATAAAGAAACACAAATTACTATTCTTCAGTCTAATTATTCTGCAAATAATCTTGATTGTCGTTACTTCTATGGTAACATTAGAGTATCAAATCAAAATATTAGATAATACTAAAGGAATTATGGAACCAATCGAACAAGGAAACTATGATTCCACTAGTATTCAGGAAGGTGAATTGTTTACTCAAGACACTTTAAAAATATATCAAAGTTATCGGTCTTTAACCAAAAACCTTCTTCATTACTGTTTATGGATCTTAGGAATATTTATCATTTTCAACGGAGGATTATGGATTTTAGTACATTCATTCTTTGAAAGAAAAAATTTCCATGAAACTATGCACGCTTATTTGAAATTCTTCTTCTCCACAATTATCTTTATTATCCCTTTTTTCATCGTTGCCTATTTTTTTCTCAAAAAGATGGTTGAAGAAATTTCAGTTACAAATGTTTCTCAATTAATCCAAAACACATCTTATGCTTTGATAATTGTCTACTTTTTCTTACTAATAGCTTTTGCTTTCATTGATGTCAGATCCTGGAAACTATTTTTCAAGAGATGGTTTAAAGTCGGAATTAAAAACATCCATAAAAGTTTATTAGTATTATTAATCAATTTAACATTAATTCTGGGAAGTGGATATTTAATTTATCGTTATCTATACGAAGAAACATTCTTCTTGATGATATTATTCAGCATTACATTTGTTATTCTTTTAGTTCTCACAAAAATCTTCTGGATCGCTTGCCTGAAAGAAATAAAGTAAAATATTATAAACCTTAAAACAATTCTTCTCTTCAATGAAAAAAATAATCTTAGATACAAACGCCTTAATGGCTATAGCAGAGTTTAAGATAGATATATTCTCAGAATTAGAAAGAATCTGTGATTTTACTTATGACCTATATATATTAGAAGGAACCATCAAAGAATTAAAGAAAATTATGGAAGAGCAACGCCAGAAATTCAAAAGGGCAGCTAAACTTGCTTTAGCGATTGTTAAAGCTAAAGGAATTAAGAAAATTGCTTCTTCAAATTATGTAGATGATGTTCTTGTTGAACTTTCTAAGAAAGGCGATTTAATTCTCACGCAAGATATTGAATTAAAAAAACGATTAACTAAACCCTACTTAACTATTAGACAAAAGAAAAGAGTCGTCTTAATGAAGTAAAATAAAAAAACCTCAGATTATATCTTCTTTATTTTTAATATTCTTAAAATTCCTATCACAATAAATATACATCCCAGTATGTTGTCTCATCATTCTAATCTCCTCCGTATTTAATCTAGCAAAAATGTTCAAATGGCCATCTTTAATTCTATACATAGCTTTTTCCACATCAAATTTTTTCAACCAATTAATTACTTTTGCATTTTCTTCGTTAAATTTAACACGATTTTCTTCAGGGTCATAACTCTTTATTGGTGGTTCCCCAAAATAACAAATTTCTTTTTGTTTAGCACTACACGGACGAGAACAATTATCTTGATTATAAGAACGTTTAAAACCAACTTGATAACCCATATAATTAGGTACTTTTAACGCTGCACTAATACCACAAGAAGAATTAACAAAAATACCCAAGTCAGGATTAACTCTTTTATATTCGTTAATTATTCTTTTTCTATAATTACTATTTAAAAACCTACCCTTATCATTATCCCAAGAGGGAATTACGACATTTTTTCTTTTTAATTTTGCTTTAATTTCATTACTAACCACTAGTCCACCAACAATTACAGAATCAACTTTATCAGCCGTTTCACTTACCATTTCTTGCACTTTATCAAAAGGGGTCCATTTCTCCCATAAAGGTCTTGCATATTGAACAACAGGAATCCCTAGTTCTTTAGATCTTGCCATTAATTCAATTCTACCAGATTTAGAAACCGGTTCAACTTTTTTAGGTACATTAGCATAAGTTACCATGATAACCGGTTTTAAATTTTTTAGTTGAGAAATCTCTTTCAAAACAGCTTGATCGGTTTTATCCGGATTAAGTTTTGTGATTAAAATTAGAGGATTTTGGTAATTATTTTTTTCCATTCCTTCTATAATATGCATTAAATCAGGAATGTTTTGTTTTAAAAAAGGGTCAGATTGGTTATAAAATGTAATTGGATTTATTTTAGAAACTTTATCACTCTTCAAAATCATTTCTAAAGTAAATTTAGCTGTAGAACTTTTTACAATCTTTGTAGGGTTAGGATTATCCTTCTCCAAAATACAATACCCACACCCACTATTACAACCATGAGCTGGATTTATTCCTAAATAAGAAGTAAAAAAATACATTAAATCATTAACATTTGTCATTAGAATCATTATTTAATACTAAATTGGTTAAAAGAATGTGTAGTAATAAAGTAAACATCAAAAAAAAATACAAAAGATAATCAACATGCCCACTCCAGAATAACAAAACATTTAAATATGATTTCTTATCGAATAGCTAAATATAATAAAAATATTAAATTCCGTGGGGTGGAAAATTAAATGATAGGAATAATTTCAATAATTGTTAGTTTAATTGCTTTAGCATACGCTGGTTATCTTTCTATGAAAATCTTAAAGATAGATCCAGGTACAGAAAAAATGCAAGAAATTGCTAATGCAATCAAAGAAGGAGCGATGGCTTACATGTCTCGACAGTACAAAACCATTGCTATTTTTGCAGTAATTATAACAGCGATACTTTACTTTCTGTTTGGTATTCCAATTGCAGCAGGATTCTTGTTTGGAGCAATTTTATCCGGAATCTCAGGATTTATTGGAATGAGTATTTCTGTAAGAGCAAACGTTCGTACTGCTCAAACTGCTAAAAAAGGCATCGGTGAAGCGTTACAAGTTGCTTTTCAGGGTGGAGCAGTTACCGGAATGGCAGTTGTTGGTTTAGCTTTACTAGCAGTAAGTATTTTCTATACAATCTTTAAAGACCCCGCAATGTTAGTTGGATTAGGATTTGGAGCAAGTTTAATTTCATTATTCGCACGTGTTGGTGGCGGAATTTATACTAAAGCTGCTGATGTTGGTGCAGACTTAGTTGGTAAAATTGAAAAGGGTATCCCTGAAGACGATCCAAGAAACCCAGCTGTTATCGCTGATAACGTTGGAGACAATGTTGGAGATTGTGCAGGAATGGGTGCTGACTTATACGAAACTTATGTTGTTACACTTTTAGCAGCAATGTTACTAGCTTTGATTCCTTCAGTCGCCAGCACTTACAATATGGCAATTGAGTTACCATTAATGTTTGGTTGTGTTGCGATTATCGGTTCAATCATTGGAACTTGGTTTGTCCGTTTAGGAAAGAAATCAAAAAATATCATGGGCGCTTTGTATAAAGGTTTAGTTGCCGCTGGATTATTATCAGCTGCAGGATTTTACGGAGTTATCTGGTATACTAACAATCCTTTAAACTTATTTTATGTAGCACTTATCGGTTTAGTAATTACTATTCTAATTAATGTTGTTACTGAATATTACACTAGTACAAAGTATCGGCCAGTAAAAGCTGTTGCTGAAGCTTCTTTAACTGGAGCAGGTACAAACATTATTCGTGGCTTAGCAATTGGTTTAGAATCTACAATTCTTCCTGTATTGATTATTTGTGCAGGTATTGTTGGCGCATATCTACTTGCTGGAGTTTACGGAATTGCTATCGCAGCGGTATCAATGTTATCATTAACAGGAATAATTATCGCACTAGATTCTTACGGACCAATTACTGATAACGCTGGCGGGATTGCAGAAATGGCTGGCTTAGATAAAAAAGTTAGAAAAAACACTGACGCTTTAGATTCTGTTGGTAATACTACTAAAGCAGTTACTAAAGGTTATGCCATTGGTTCAGCTGCGCTTGGTTCATTAGCTTTGTTCGTTGCTTTCACTCAAGAAATTAAGCATGTTATCGATGTTCCTGTAAGTTTCTTGTTAACTAACCCAGCAGTTGTTGTTGGATTAATTATCGGAGCAATGTTACCGTTTGCTTTTTCAGCAGTATTGATGACTGCAGTAGGAACTTCTGCTCACGCAATCGTTTTGGAAGTAAGAAGACAATTTAAAGAAATCAAAGGGATCATGTCTGGAAAAGCTAAACCAGATTATGCTAGATGTGTAGACATTGTTACTAAAGCAGCTTTGAAAAATATGATTTTACCAGCAGTGATTGCTGTTGCTGCTCCTCTTGCTGTAGGATTATTGTTAGGAATAAAAGCATTAGGTGGATTATTAATCGGAGTAATTTTATCTGGATTAGTAATGGCTTTATTCATGAGCAATTCCGGAGCAACTTGGGATAATGCTAAGAAGTACATTGAAGATGGCAAGCATGGTGGTAAAGGCAGTGATGCACATAAAGCAGCTATTGTTGGCGATACTGTTGGAGATCCGTTTAAAGATACTGCAGGACCGGCATTAAACGCTTTGATTAAAGTTATCAACACTTTAGCAATCGTCTTCGCACCGCTATTTGTGATGTACGGACTAAATTTATTTTAGTTTTTTTTTAATTTCTTTTTTTTAAAAATAATAAATGGGATGATATAAAAATGGTAGAAAAAGTAAGTTTGAATATTGAAATAGGAAATAAATCAGATCTTGAATTAATCCTGGGATCATCAGATTTAGTTCAAAAAAATGAGTTACATGTTCAAAGAGGAAAAGAATATTCAAAAGAAATTGCTAGTGCTGATTCTAATTTTTCAATTGCACTTGTAGCAATGGCAGATGGAGAAACACCAAACTACACTATTGGCTATATTAATAATGTTAAAGTGATTCTTAATAATGTTCAAGCAAGCCCACTAATAATAAATAATGGAATGGTGCAAAGAGCTTTAGAAGAATTTACTGAAAATATTATTTATCCCACATACAAACTTATGCTCGTTAGTCCAAGAACAGACTGGTCTGAGTTATTAGGGAACAAAGGAACTTTAGCACCTTATGCAACACCAGATAGAGCTTATCAAAAATAAATAAGGGTGATTCTGAACCAATTGAAGTTACCGGACATAGACTAGAAGACAAATTTATAATAAAATCAGTTTCCGCTAATAGAGGTACTGTTGACATCAAATAAACTTTTATGGAGTAAATAAGTTATTTGAATTTTCATTCCTTTGTATATCTCATTACAACAAATATTAAAATATAAAACAAGATATTACTAATAAAAATGAAAGATTATTGGAAAATGAATTTGGAAAATAGCAGAAGATTGAAAGCAGAAATAGAAAAAGATAAGTTTGAACCAATTACTCTATTATCTTCATTACCAGAACCAATTAATATAGCTTCTTCACCAGAACCAATTAATTATTTTAAAGAAACTGAAAGATGGAAACCAGAAGTAGATAAGTTTGAACCAATTACTCTATTATCTTCATTACCAGAACCAATTAATATAGCTTCTTCACCAGAACCAATTAATTATTTTAAAGAAACTGAAAGATGGAAACCAGAAGTAGATAAGTTTGAACCAATCACTTTATCTTCATTACCAGAACCAATTAATTATTTTAAAGAAAGTGAAAGATGGAAACCAGAAGTAGATAAGTTTGAACCTATTACTCCAAAAACAATTGATTACTTAGCAGAAAGTGAAAGATGGAAACCAGAAGTAGATAAGTTTGAACCAATTACTTTAACTCCATCACCAGAACCAATTAATTATTTTAAAGAAACTGAAAGATGGAAACCAGAAGTAGATAAGTTTGAACCAATTACTTTAACTCCATCACCAGAACCAATTAAATATTTAGAAGAAAAAATATGGGAAAATTATTCAAGTCCTTTTGAAAAGATTAATGCAGAATGTAGGGCATACCTGAGTGCAATTTCATCAGGTTCAGCTATAGGCTCAAGTGAATATCAAAAAAAATTTAATAGTACGATGTATAGTGAAGGCTTTACAAATAAATTAACTGACAAACATGGAAAAATAATTTCAGGTAGTGAAATTATGAGAATCGGTGAACTATATCTTGAAGCAGAAAGAGAAAGTTTTGGAAGTTTTAAAGATGTCCATGAAATTTATCAAGAAAAATTAAGATTAAATACTGAATGGGTAAAAAAATTTCCATAATAAAATCAAATTCTTTTTCTAGAATCAATTGCAGAATAAATGCCTTTTTCCAATAAATAAGGGCAACGGTTTATTTCCATTTTATCAAGAACTAGATCAACATCTGCTTCTTCCCATCTCTCTTTATAATCAACAAAATTCAGATTACCAGAAATTCCTAAAATAGCAAGCCTTTTTCCAGATGGACATTCTCTTGCTGCAGAACAAAATTCATAACCAAACATCTTATCCATTTCTGTATCTACAACCGTAGCATCAAAATTTCTTTCTTTAATTAACTTTAAAGCTTCATATCCATCAGCCACTTCATAAACATTAAAACCGGCAATTTCAAGTCTCGCACTAGTCAATTCTCTATGGGCTAGTTCATCATCTACTACTAATACGCTTGGTCCGCTTAATACTGATGCTTCAGTTCCAAATATTTGGTCTATTAATGACATGAAGCTAGCATTTTAGTCGGGCAGTTTATAAAGCTATCGGTTTAATATATAATGTATATGCTTTTTGTAGAATAAGAGAGAATAATTGATTATAACTGAATACCACTAACTATATTAAGCAATATATTTTTTGTTCTCTGGTCATAAATTTTTGTTTTGTCTGTTGCAGAAATATCCACCAATACAGGTTCTTCTACAATATCGAGAGGAGGCAAACGTTTTGTGTAATCAACAACTTGGTCTATAGATTTCATGGAAATATAAGCGTCATTTTTAGAAGAACCCACTAAATAAGTTCCATCTTCCAGTCCAAAAACTTCTAGTCCGTATTCAACCATATTTGATTTTATTTTGTAGCAGTTATAAAGTTTACTAAACAAATTAAAAATATAGGTTAAAGAACAATAAAGTTTATAATTAAAAAAAAAATCTAAATCCACATGATAATCTCAACACTGCCAATTTTAGACTTTCCGAGCCATCCGGGAATCCTCCCAGAGTTTTCTACTGAAGAAACTAGTAGTTTAGAGGAAGCCATTAAAGAAGATTTTGGAGAAAAAGGATTAGAAAGATTTAAAGAATATAAGATACAAATTAGTGCTCCAGGATATGATTTTTCTTTAGGTTTTGAAAGAGACGGTGATTTATTAACATTATCTACAGAAAATCCAACGAGTGGTAGAATTTATAGTATTGCCACTCAAGAGATTAAAGGAATCAGTGCCCAAGATGGAACTTTTCATTATCGTAAAGAAAGTAATGATAAAAGAAGAATTTCAATTGATCTTGATTTGAATCCTAATGACAAAGAATGCCAATATCTAAGATTATCATTCAATTCTATTTAATTTTTGTTTTTTAGTTTCAACTCAACCCAAACTAACCACCAAATTTATAAATAATACCAGAAACATAAAGAACATGATTTGTTTTATCGCTTTAATCGTTTTTGGAATTATGGGAATCTTCTCAGCTACACACAGAAAGATTGCTGTTGAAGCGTTTGACTGTGTTTTCAAAAAATTAACTTTAAGAAAATGTTCAACTGGATTAGATACAAGAATCAAAAGTTCCATTACCGGAAAATTTCTGAGAAAGAATCCTAAAACAGGTAAATTCATTTACAAACATTTTGAAATCATTTCTTGGGGATTTACAATTTTATTAATTGCTAGTATGGTTTGGACAGGAATTTCTGGCTACAATTATTACGTTTATGGAAATTGTAATGGTCCAAGTGTAGAAGATCAGGGTGGATTATGTTTGTTTGATCCTTCTGGCAGTAATTCAGAAATAACTGAATGTGATAATGATGATATTGAAACACAAACAGAAAGTAGTGAACCAACTTTAGAAAATGTTGATTTATCTTTATTTCCAACATACAAACCAAAAGAAAGTCAAGATTCTTTAGTTTACGTTGGCTGTTATACTTGTGTTAACACCAGAAAAGTTAACCCTACCATTAACGAATTAGTTATTACTAATAAAGAAACTTTAGAATTTACTTTTGTTCATTTACCTTTGCATAAAGAGTATGAATACATTTCCAAATTAGAAAATTGTTTATATTCAGAAAGTAAAACTGCTTTTTGGCAATTTCACAACGCTTTAATGCAAATGCCTATTGCTGATTTAGATAATCAAGATAATGTTTATTCTGTCTTGGATAAGATTGAAAATATTGATAAAGAAAAAATTATTTTTTGTTCACAAACAATTCAAGCGGAAGAATTATTGGAAAAACAAATTTCTGAAATTAAGAAAATGAATGTTGAAGGTACACCAACAATCTTTGTTAATGAACAAGTGTTTATTGGTCCAAAACCTTTACGTGTTTATGAACGACAATTATCAACTAACGTTGACTGGTTCGGAATGGGATTGTTAGGATTAGGTGCTTTAATAATTTTGATTATGATTTACTTCGCAGTATTCAAGAGAGAATAGATTATTTAGGATATAAAAGTTTATTAATAATAACACACTTATTTAAGATACAAATGACAGAAGAAATAGAAGTTACGGATAAAGTAGTAAAACAAACTAGAAATTTTTATATGACCGTTACAGCAGCAATAGTAGCTATAGGAGTTGGTGGACATTATGTCACAGAATACTTAGAAAGCGAAATAAAACAAGGGATCCATAATAAAATAGATCAATTAAAAAAAGAGATAGAAGTGGATTTCTACGGAGAACCAAAAGCAGATTTTATGGCAAGACCAGTTGTAGATCTTGAAGGAATTGCTCATGGTAACCATGAAACTTATGTTGCCCCTGTTATAACTGAACATAGCACTAAATATAAATCTTGGACAGAATCAACATTAAGCATGTATATTGTTCCATTTAAAGATCAAGATTTAGGATTTGTAACAATAGAAGTTTTAGATTCATCTAACGTTCCCAAAGAAACAATTGATACTAAAATAACTAATAAATGTTTAGTAACAACAAAAGCCAGAGAAGTTTCTCCAAAAACATACAAAGCATTTGCAGCTGATATAGATGTAAAAAGTTGTTTAGAATATAGTCTTTTACATAAACTTTAAATCACACGTGTAAACTAAACCCCATAGCAAATTATATAAATAAACTTAACTAATTCTACTTAATATGTTAGAATCAATCTTTGGAAAGAAAATAGATTTCAATGAACTGAGAAAAGATTTTACTGTTCTAGAAAGAAAAATTAACGAAAAACCGATCATCTACTTTGATAATGCTTGTATGTCCTTAAGACCAAAACAAGTAATCAAAAAGATGAACGAGTATTATAACAAATTTCCAGGTTGTGCTGGTAGAAGTAACCATACCATTTCTGAAGAAGTTAATAAAGCAGTTAATGAAGCCAGAGAAAATATTGCTAAATTTTTCAGTGCAAAAGCTGAAGCAGTAGTTTTTACAAAAAACTGTACCGAAGCAATTAATCTTGTTGCTAATGCTTTTCCGTTTGAAAATGGTGATGTAGTCTTAACAACTGATAAAGAACACAACTCAAACTTAATCCCCTGGTTAAAATTACAAAAAGAATGGAAAATCAAACATGACATAATTGAATCAGGACCAAAGAACGAATTTTCTGTTGACAATTTAATTTCTAAACTTAACGAACATAAAGGAAAAGTTAAATTGGTAAGTGTAGTTTATACTTCCAATCTTGACGGAGTAACTAATCCCGTAAAAGATATTATTAGAATTTGTCATAAACATAAAGTTAAAGTTTTACTTGATTGTGCACAAGCAGCTTTACACCACGAAATTAATATTAAAAAACTAGATGCAGATTTCATTGCTGTCTCTGCTCACAAAATTATTGGTCCAAACGGAATTGGTGCTTTAATTTCTACAAAAGAAAATTTGGAAATGTTAAACCAGTTCATGGTTGGCGGTGAAACTGTTACCGATTCCAGTTACGAAAGTTATACCCCTGAAAAAATCCCCGAAAAATTTGAAGCTGGTTTACAAAACTATCCAGGCATTATTGGTTTTGGTGCAGCAACAAAATATTTAGAAAATATTACTGTTAAAAATATTCAGAAACAGATTGTTAAATTAAACGAAATTGCTACTTCTGGCTTATCTGAAATTTCTGGAATAGAAATTCTTGGACCAAAAGGGGCCGATAAACGTTCAGGAGTAATTTCTTTTGTCATTAAAGATAAACAAGTTCATGAAGTTTCTTTGTTGTTAAACAACACCTATAATATTATGGTCAGGAGCGGAGCACATTGTGTGCATTCCTGGTTTAACAAGGATAAAAATAAAGAATCTGTGTTTAAAGATGGAACAGTAAGAGCAAGTTTCTCTTTCTATAATACTGAAGAAGAAGTTCAACAGTTTGTTCAGGCAGTTAAAGAAATCAGTGAATTATAAAAATTAAAATAAATTAGTAAATATTATAAACTAATATGATTTAATAATTAATAACAAATCATAAATAGAGGAAATTAAGATGAGAAACGCAAAAAAATGGTTAGTTGGTTTAGCATTAGGTTTAAAATTACTTTCTGGAATAGAAGGAGAAGCATTAGCAAAATCTCCTGATACTAAAAAAATTGAATTAAAAACAGAATTTAATGAACTTAATAAACTAAGACATAATTTAGCAGTTAAAGGTCGACAATACTTAGGCGACCAATTTGTTAATGTTGACGAATATAGAAATTTAGAAAGATTATTCAACAAAATAATTAAAAAAATTAACAAATTATTAGAAATGGAACAAAATGCTGATAAAGAAATAAAAGCAGAATTGCAGTTAGAGATTAAAACTTTAAATGGATTAATGGCAGAAATTAAAGAAATCTATCAAGAGGATCAAAAGGTTATAACAACCGCTTCAAAAATAAACCTTAAACAATGGTGGAATAAAGAAGGAATCTTTAAAGGCAACCACAAAAAAAAGAGTTCACTCTTTTTTGTTGTTAAAGTTCATAAAAGCTATTCTACAGGATCAAGCAGAAGTTCAGGTGAATATAGAGTAGAGTCCAAAATTAAAAAAATATTAGGAAGCACAGGTATAGTCCAAAAAGCGTGGGGGTTCCAATACCACCATGAAGAAAAATTTATTTGGGTAATGGCGATAGTGCATTTAGAATAATTTTACTTTCTTATTTTTTTATAATTCTAGTCAATTTAAAACCGGCTACAACTAACCAAACTATATTAAGAACCATAAACGGCCAAGAATTTAATGAGAAAGCATAATAAGTTAATAGTCCTGCTCCAATGATATTTAAAAGATTATATTGGATAGTGTTTTGGTTGAACTTCTGAATAAACTCGTCAAGAATAAAAGCTACTAAAATGAACGTCATTCCCACAATGCCAATAATTAAATCTATCATCTTCTTTTGTGTTTTTTAAACTGTGTTTCTTTAATCAACGCAATCATATTCGTTCCAATGTTTCTGGAAATAACCTTATGATTTTTTGTGATTTGTAACAAATTGTGAAGATATTTCAAGTGCGGAATTTCCATAAAAAACACCGCTTCCTCTAACGACAAATGTTTATGTAACAAATCATTAACTTCATGGTACTGTTGTTGTAAATGTTCAACATTACCTTCTAACGCTTTAATTTGAGTAAGAGTATTTTTAAAATTCATAAAATCATCGTTTAGCAGTTGGTTAGTAATAATCTTAGACTTATGTTGATCCTCATTAAATGTGGTAAGTTTAAGTTCAATCAAATACTTCGCATAATGTTTCAGTTTATCATTAATTATCTGGCTAGACTTAATTTCTTCAAAAGTACTTTTTAAATTTAAAATCTTATTATGAAGTTCTTTTTTAGAATCTTGATTAAGATTTTTCATAAACGGTAAATGTTTATTAGAATTCTTTTTAATAGGTTTAATCCAATTATTCTGAAACTTATTTAGGTTCTCTTCAATGTGATGTAAAGAATCAACCTCTTTTCTAATACCTCTTAAATCCATTTTTTATAGAAGGATATTGTTGTTTATAAAAGTTGTGTTCTGGAGTAGATTGAGTAAATTAAGTTGCTTCTCTTCTGTGAATTGTTTTTAACAGATACAATCTTAACCAAACTAAGAATAGTAACGAAAGGGTTGTACTAATAATTGTACTTAACAGTTCTTGAGGGATAATCTTAAACCAGACATGGATGTAGTTTAATAATACTTTTAACAAAAGCCAAGTGGTAAGTGCAAGAACAAACATTTTCCATAACCTTTTCCAATTCAATTTGATAAGATGAAACGTATTTCCAATTGATAACCAAACTTTATGCTCTGTTGCAAAAGAATAATTTACTAAAAAGAAAAAGACCATGAAAGATAAAACTATTATTGAACCAATAATTCCGTTTAAAATAAAATAAAAATCGGTTGTTGGTGCGGGTAAAAGCATTTTTACAACGTAATAAAACACCATATAAATGAAAAAGAAAAATGTTAACAAAACAGCCAATCCATTCCATTTTCTAAATTTTTTCCAAGAAAACTTTTGTTTAAGCAGTTTGTTCCAAACAATACTTCTTGAAAATGAATAGATCATAAACGCTAAGATTATAGCAATAATAACACCAAATACAAAATAGAAAACAAACGCTCGAGTATTGGCCATAAAAAGTTTATTGGTCTCTACTGAACCAGCAAGAAGTAAAGCTTTCAATTCTTCGGTAGACTTTCCTTGTGAGATAGCATAAGCTTTCAGTTCCAAAATCTTTCCTAAACCCAAAAAAAGTAAAGTAATGAATAAAAAAGTTAATCCGTCAATGATCAAAGTGTACCAATACTTTTGCTTGAACTGGAATGAATTCAAATAATTCTTGATATGTTTATTCATTTTCTTTAGTTTAAAATGTTATCATCTAAAAACCTTTCGCTTATATGTTTAGTTCCACAGCCGCATTTGAAGAAGAACTTGAATCAGAATCAGAATCACCAGCTTCAACTTTACCTTCAGAGATGAAAACAAATTTAGTACAAATTTCTTCAACATCACCACCATAATAATCTTTAACTTGATAGTCTGAATGGAAATAAATACAAACTTTATTATAATCTTTATTTAAAAATTTCACAATTAATCCTGAATCAGATTCACCATTTTCTAATTCCATTACTCCTCTTTCAATTGCCCCTTTAGTTTTGTATAACCAAACTTCACCATCACCTTCTAATTTCAGGTTAAATTTAACCGCTTTACGATTTTCATCAATATAAGGCGTATGTGCTTCATCTTGCGGAGCTGTTACTCCCCAATAAATTTTATAATATTTACCTTTTAACGGAACTTTATCGTCCGGTTTTTCATTATCATCTTCATCTGCGTAACAAAAATCATTTACACAAACTTGTTTTTTAGAACAATAAGGTTCATCCTCTTCATCAATTTCACATAATATTTCAGTTTCTTTTTTAGATTTTTCTGCTTGTACTTGACCAACAAATTGATAACTGCCTGATTGTGTTCTTACAAAAGATGATGATGTTCCAGGCGTATCTGCCCGTTTAGCGTCATCAACACCACACCATTCTGAGGAAGCAAAAGCAGGCAAATCTGCCCATCTGTCTAAAGTTTCCGAATCAGCCCAATTCAACCAAGCTTTACTAGTTTCCGGGAATAAGGCGTTTGATAACGCTTGATAACTTCCTAATTTTCCTAGAGCCGCTAATGATCCGCCGAAAAGTTGTCCACCAGCCCAATCTCCTTGTGTCCAAGCTCTGTAAGTTCCACCATCATCAAACATTCCTTCTACCCAATTACCTTCCCAACCTAACGTTTCTTCGGCATCTCTCAAATCTTTAGCTTGTTTCTGTAATTCTTTTGCTTCAGAATCAGCATAATCTGTAGCTAATACTTGATCTTCAGGCGAGATTACAGCTCCATCACTACCAACCCATTCAAGAGTTTTTTCATTAGAATCACCTACAACACTTTTTCTAGTATAAGTCTCATCACCGAATTTAACCGTTGATCCTTCCGGAGCTGAATTTAAATCACTTGTTGATGGATTTGAATTAACTGCAATCTGGGCTTCCAATTCTGCTGCCAATTCACCCATCTTCTTCGAAGCCTGCCGATGTGTTAGTTCAAAAGTTTTAGTAGGATCATTTGGATCGGGTTTACAATTAAGTCCAGTCTGGAAACACGAAGCTGCATCCTGAATTGATTTCTTAGATTTTTTAAAATATACTTTTTCCTCTGCTTTTTCTTTTGCTGCTTTTTCTGCAGCTTTCTTTTTAGCAGATTTTTCTTCTTCTTCTGCTTTAGAATTTTTTTCTTCAGCTATTTGGTCATTAGTACCCTCAATTACATCACCTAAATTAGTAACTTGTTTGTCCAAAATATTTAAGGTTTCTTTTTTTCCTGCAAGTTCATCATCAGCAATTCCCTTATCTTTTGCAGCATTAATCTGTTTTTCTGCTTTCTCATTTTTTTCTTTTACTGAATTTAATAAAATTTGTGCCTGCTCTATTATCTGTTCTGCTTGCTGAGTTTGACCACTATTATATAACTCATTTGCCTTATCTTGCAAATCATTTACTTTATCTAAATCTGTTTCTATACTTCCAACAGAATCGTCAATATTCTTTAGCAATAAAGCTTTAGCTTGCGGATGGTCATTCAAATCATCAGAATATGGAGTCAAACCTTTAGAATCTGGAGTCAAACCATCAGATGTAGGTAAAATGCCATCATCCATATTACCAAAAGCCCTAGGGATACCATCTACAAATTCAACCACCGTTCCAGTATCACCATCAACATAGTAAGTAATATCAGTTTCTGTTTCTCCCGTATTATCTATAACTGTATATATGTGTTCTTCATCACCAACAACTGTTGTAACAGATTTTATTTTTTCTTCTTGAGAATCATCTTGATAATCCACAGGTGCTTCACCAGCACCAGGAGCAGTTCCTCCAGCAGGAGCAGTTCCTTTAGATTGAGCAACTTGTTGTTTCTCAAGAGCCGCTACCAAATCTGTGGTTGGTATTTTCTTTCCATCTATTTCAACAGTATCTTCTTTTGAATTTTTATATTTATCTAAAATCTTATCAATAGCAGGAGAATCAGTACCATCACTCCCCATAATTTTTTCAACAACTTCTCTCACTGCCTTTTCTCTTGGTGTTTCAGGAAACTCAGAGTCTAATGTAAATGCAGGTTCAGAAACACCAGTAGTGGGTGTAGTAGGAAGAGTTCCAGAGCCAGGAGAAGCAACAGGTTTATCAATTGTAATGTCGCCCAACTTTTTCATTTCTAATAAATCGGCTGTTGTGAAAGTTGGTGCATTATCAGGGTCAGGATGATCAGAAAAAATCCATTCATCATCACCAACTTTCTTAACATTACCAAGTGGAGTCTTACCTTCTGTTCCATCTCCAAGTTTTTGATAGGCCGTTTCTAAGTCATTTTTTAATTTACTTTTTTCAACATCGTCTTGTGATTTACTTAATTTAGTTTTAATGTCATCAATATCATCAATAACAGATTTTAGTGAATCATCTGCAACTGGTGAAGTAGTAGATTCTGATTTCTGTTCCCCAGGAGCAGTTTCTCCAGGAGCAACAGCAGATTCAGCAGGTGCAGATTCGTCTTTTACAGGATAAAGTCGAGAACGTATCTCCTCATCATTAAAATGCCCATGTGTCTCCACCTCACCAGGATTAGCATTATTTGGTATATCTGGATTACCCGGAAATTCACTACTAATTCCATAAACTATACCTTTACCCTCATCATCAAATTGATCAACATCAATAATATCAGCAGTAGACCCATCTGGGTAAGTTACACGATAATCATCATCCGTATAATAACCACCATTAGGATTGTCAGGATCATTAACCCATCTAGGAGGTAAAGAGTCAATTGTTAACCCTTGATCTTGTAAATCCTTAAGAGACACAACATTTCCATTGTCCAAATATTTCTGTGCAGATGAATAACCTTCTAAATCAGTTTCAGCAGGTGCAGATTTTCCAGGAACAGACCCAGCAGCTTCTTCAGCAGATGCAGAGTCTCCAGGAACAGGTGCAACAGGTTCTGGTTTCGGTTTTTTCGCCTCATATTCTTTCATTTTCTGAGGCATCTGTTTTTTTAATTCATCAATTTGTTCAGCAGTCAAAGGAGTAGGATCAAACCAATCATCAATCTCAAATTCTCCTTTGTCATTAATTATAACTTCATGATTTAATATACCATCAAATTTCAACTTCCCATCTTCGTCAATAAAAAAAGTAGTACCATCAGCAGTTGTAACTTCTGTTTTATCTTCTTGCTTTGGTTGTTGTGATTGCTCTGGTTGTGTTTGTGATGCCGGTGCAACTGGTTCTTCAGTAAGTGTTCCAGAAGGTTCTTCACCAGCAGATTCTTCAGCACCAGCTTCGTCAGTAGTTCCTTCTTCAGTAGCAGTTTCTTCTGCAGCAGGTTGTTCTTCAACACCAGATTCATCATCAGTAGCAGATTCAGCAGCAGCGGGTTCTTCTTCAGCAGATCCTTCTGCACCATCTTCTTCAGCAGCAACAGATTGTTCATCAGCAAGTTCTTCACCAGTTCCTTCTGCAACAACAGGCTCATCAGCAGATTCTTCATCATCATCAAGAAGTTCATCAAGATCAAGCTCTTCAATATCAGGTCCTTCATCAACTACTTCTTCATCACCAGAACTTTCCGCTGATGGTTCTTCAGAAGTAGGAGCAGCAGCTTCTTCTGTCTCAGGAACAGGCGCAGCAGATGTAGACCCTTCATCAGGATTTATTTCTGCTACCAACTGGTCAAAATCTTCTTTTCCCGTAATTATAGTTGATTCACTTTGTTTTTCTCCACCGGGAGCATAAACAATTACTGTTGTTTCACCATCCTCAGTAGTTTCTCCTAATAAAACAAAAGACCCACCAGAAGTTTTCCAATAATCACCATCTTTTTTCAAATTCAATTTTTCAGCAATAGCTTTTTCTCTTTTATCATCTAAATTGGAATTTAAAGTAAGTGGTGCATCACTATCAAACCACCAACCAACATCTTTTTTCCATTTCTTTTCATCATGATCATAATAAAAATCATCTTCCCCAATTGTTGCTTTATCAAAACCACTACCAGTTAAACCATAAACTATATTTTTCCCGGGTATTCCCGCAAGAGGAGAATAGCCTTTCGCTTTAATATTAATTTCTGCAGCAGAACAAGGACCCAAACCCAATGTATTACACAAATCGTGCCATTCAACTTCTTTCCCATCATATTTATATTCACAATAATTATCCTTACAATCAATGTTAAATTCTTTTCCATAAACAGTCCCTTTGTGATCATAATTACTCGGATTTCCCTCAAAAATTTGAGCCAGTTCAGAAGGAGCAATTGTAGGCCCTTTTCCAGAAGGGGAATAATCTGCAGGTTCTTCATAAGTAATAGAAGGATTACTGTTCAATTGATTTTGCAAAGAATCATAAGCACCCTTATAACCATAAAAATCACTTTCAACCAAAGTCAACTTTATTTTCTCACCATCTTTTTTTCCAGGAGTAACCTCAGCATAAGTTGTTTTCCCCCATAGTGACGTCAATAACCAATTATTTGGTGCTTGAATATTAGTTGTTTTGTCCACAACCATTTTTGCTCGTAATAAAGCTGAATCTCTTGCAAAATTTGTATTTTGGCTAGGAGCACCAGTAGCAATAATCACAATTTTTCCATCTTCTAAATAAACTCCATCTTTTTGATCTTGCCAATTAGATGCAGAACCTTGCCCAACCAAAGCATCTTCCCTATCAAACCAAGCCGTACCAGTAGCCACCCGTAACTCTTTATCGCCAAAAAGTAACTTGTTAGCTTCACACCAGAAATCACATTCCTCAACAACATCTTCATCAGCAATAACAATAGTACTTAATAAAAACATTAGAAGTACAACTATTGTTACTACTTTTTTCATCATTTTGTAAACATCTCAATTATTTAATCTTTTCCACCAAAAAAGATATGATTATTTCTTCAGCTTATATGTTTAGTTCCACAGCCGCATTTGAAGAGGAACTTGAATCAGAATCAGAATCACCAGCTTCAACTTTACCTTCAGAGATGAAAACAAATTTAGCACAAATTTCTTCAACATCACCACCATAATAATCTTTAACTTGATAGTCTGAATGGAAATAAATACAAACTTTATTATAATCTTTATTTAAAAATTTCACAATTAATCCTGAATCAGATTCACCATTT
>Ga0257125_1000400_pt1 | contig 58091 bp, 49 predicted proteins | sample SI106_200metaG_FD_190183 | JGI IMG/M metagenome (GOLD analysis project Ga0257125, IMG submission 190183) | Marine microbial communities from Saanich Inlet, British Columbia, Canada - SI106_200 | ecosystem: Environmental > Aquatic > Marine > Inlet | place: Canada: British Columbia | collected... | reverse complement strand
TAAATCTTTCGGTCTTGTGTTCCCCTGGATTTGAACCTGCCTTGATCAGCCGAATCGCCGTATACGGACCCGTATGTACGGTGGTGTGGGAGGGGGGAGCTGTGAGGCTCCTCCCTATCCCGATGGGCCTATAGCTCCACTTTTCTATCTTGATGCATAAGTGGCGCAACGATTGTAGGCTCTGTATCCACCTCAAGATTGAAACTTTCTTGAGGAAAAGGAAACGCCCAAAATTGATCAATGATTCCTTTGAATGGCTCCCGCAAATTGTGTACAGTCATTGGCCCTAAAGGGTCATCAGGTCTCGGAGAACCATTTTTATATAAGAATACAAAATCGCGAAAATCTTCTATATCTATGTAAAACCCATCCTGCACCGCTAATACAGAAATCAATTCACCGTTATAATTTTCTAGCTTTTGTTCCGTGTGACGAGTTACGTCGATCAAATGACCTCTTGTTGCCTGGTAGGTATGATACGATACACCATCCATTATAACTTTATTGTTTTCTGCGATATGCTGCTCTGGAATCTTTGCCTCTTTCCATTCAGGATGAAAACACTTCACTTCAATAAGATATCGCCTGTCTTGATAACTAACTTCAATGTCGCAATCCTTACCGTTGTCTAATATGCCCTTAGGCTCATAGGTGATTTTGCATCTCGGAAAGGTATCGATTAAATGGTTTATTATCTTTAATTCGAATACATGATCTTCAACTTGGCGATAGTTTCCATCGCCGCGCTCTATCGCTAATGTTAATTGATTAAGACGTTTATACCATGATGATATATTCGTCACATTTTCACAATTCTGATAAGCTGCCGCAATCTCATCGAGAAATGCCAAATCAAAGCGTTCTATTCTTTTAAGTATTTCTTTCATAATCCAACAAGGCCCAACAAGTGATTGAGTAGAACTGCGTATCATCTATTTTTGAACGATACGCAGAAGAATTAATTCCAAAAATCATCAAAAACACAATAATCCAATTGATATCAGATATTTAATATTTCGATTCCTTTTCGATGACCTCAAAGTCCCCGCATTTATTCTTCACTCCAGAATAAGGAAATATTTATCAGTGTTTTGAGCTTGACAACCGGCGAAAATTTTTTGATGAATATCCATGCGAATAACTCCAACACGCTGAACATCAAAGCAGGTTCAAGAATTCATGCAGAATGACTATAAACTCCTGACAATATTTTTACAACTATATACTTTTTTTGTTGTATAATATGAAAATTTGATTGATACGCAGAAAAAGAGTTTTGATTATGCTGGTAATTCCTACCCTATTACAGGCTCGTTTTGAAGACTGCTACGAAAAAGACAGGTTCCCAACAGCCTGAATTGCGCCTATAAAAAATGGCTCAGATATTACCTTGATTTTTGCAGGAAATATAATTTTGAAAGCACGAGCAAGGAAAGTCTCCTTGATTTTATTCATAAGCGGCCGCTCGAAAAGGGCGACCGCCACCGTTTTGCAATCATATAACTGCTTAAAATGAATGCAATAGTTCATTCTCAGTTGCGTTTATGTTATGGTTTCGGTTGCAAAATTGCATTTCATCTATCCCCATCTTTTATGCAGGCGCCTTCCGCTTTTGGCTTTCTGAAAATAATGGGCGTAAAAACAAAAGGTTATAGCTTTTCACCTGAACTTCCATTCATCTCGGCACAAGAATTGCTCTATGATAAATGCAGCTGGCCGGCTCAATTGTCCATTTGTATTTTACATTTTGAACACGCATCCACAGGAAAGGAGAAACAGGTCTATGGGTTTCACAATTGATATTGATACGGGGGGCACCTTCACCGACGGTCTGTTCACGGACGGAACAGTGATTAAAAGGGTGAAGGTGGACACAACCCCCCATGACATCACGGTTTCGTGGCTCACCGCCATGCGGGAAGGTGCGCTGAAGTTCGGTTTTCCAACCCTGCGGGATTTTATGGAACTAGTGGATATCGTCAGGTGGTCCAACACCACCGCCTCCAACATCATCGCTGAAAAAAAAGGGCCTAAAATCGGACTTTTTGTAACGGAAAACTATCAGGACTCCCTCTATTCCGCTTCAAATGAAAGCCCGGCCTTTGGCCGTCTTGTGGATCAAAATAATATCGAAGTGGTAAGCCTTCCGCTGGACGGTGCTCAGCTGGTGCTTCAGTTAAAAAAACTGCTCGAAAAAGGAGTCCGTAGAATTTGCATCAGCCTGAAAGACGGTCTTAAGAATCTCAAAGATGAAATTCAGCTCAAAGAAATTTTTGAGGAGCAATATCCCGATCACTACCTGGGGAATGTGCCCTTTCTCTCCGCAGGCGATATCTGTAAACACCCCGATGCCATGACAAGGACCCATGTGGCCCTCATGAATTCCTATGTGCATGATGCCATGGCCCGGGCCATGTTCAAGGCGGAAGACGACCTGCGGGAAAGAGGATATCAGGGAACCCTCCTGTTGGGGCAAATTGATGGGGGGGTGGCCAGGGTGGCCAAGACAAAACCCGTGGATACCATTGAGTCCGGACCCATATTCGGTCTACACGCGGGCGCTTTCTGGGCTCATAAATATAAGCTTGAAAATGTGATCACTCTGGATGTGGGCGGCACCACCACCAAAGTGGGCGTGGTGGAAAATTACAGACCGGCCATGCTCCGTGAAGGGAGTATTCTGGACATCCCTTTGAAGCGCCCCATGATCGATCTCAGGAGTATTGCTCTTGGGGGCGGCACCGTTGCAAGGGTTATGGACGGCAAATTAAAACTGGGACCAGAAAGCATGGGGGCTTATCCGGGACCGGCCTGTTACGATCTGGGTGGTAAACAGTCGACGCTGACCGACGCCTACCTGACAAAAGGATTCCTGGATCCGGCGTATTTTGCCGGTGGCACCCGGAAGATTAACCTTGAAGCGTCAATGCAGGCCATTGGCGGGAGTATTGCCGAACCTTTAGGTTTGGAACCCCATTATGCGGCCTATGAAATTGCGGATCTGGCTACCGGGATGATTGCGAAGGAAATCTCAAGCGTCATTTCCCGCCGGGGAAAAAGCCCTGAGGATTACACCCTGTTCGCCTTCGGGGGCAACGGCGGCATGGTGGGGTGTGAAGTGGCCCAAAAGGTCGGTATCGAAAAGGTTCATCTCTTTTCCCTGGGATCCGTTTTCAGCACGTTCGGGTCATCGGTTGCCGATGTGTCCCACACCTATGATTACTCACCCTATTTGCCGGCTTCAAACCATGAAGAGTTGGGAAAGATCATTCGTCGAATGATGGAAGATGCCAAAAGGGATATGGAAGGGGAAGGGTTTGATCTGGACGGGGTGGAGACGGAGCTTGAGATTTCCTTTGAAAGCGAGAAGGATGCGGCGCCCATGATCGTTCCGTGGAGCATCGACACCCTGGATGAAGACGGTGTTTCGCAGATGTTGAAAAAGACATTTTTAAAGGGAGGCCTGCCCCAGGAGGCCCTTGATCGCATTATCGACGTGATGAAACTCCGGGTGAAATCGGAGGTGGCTAAAATCGAGCCCGCGGATCTTGCCGTTAACGATGAATCCATTGCACCCGCTCAAAAGGGCGACCGTGTGGTGTATCGTGGAAGCGAGAAGGTCACCACCAAATTGTATGACCTGGATAAACTTAAACCTGGGAATGTGGTTGACGGTCACGCCCTCATGGAGGGCGAAGATACGACCCATGTGGTCCCCCGGGACTGGCAGTTTGTAATGGATGCCTTTGGAAACGGCGCCTTGTACAGGAGGTCAAAACAATGAGCAGTAAGATAATGATCACGGAATATCTGGACCTTGATCTCGACGAGGCAAAATGGCATTGCAGTTCCTGCGGTCATGGCCTCATCGATGCGGAAAAGAACTATAAGGAGGGGTGTCTGGTTTACGGCAGGGATCCCAGAGAGGTGCACAATCCCGGTTTTGAGGGGGAATATAATTTTGCGCCGGATCCCGATTGGGTCAGGATCGTGGAGTTTTATTGTCCGGCCTGCGGCGTTCAGATTGAAACGGAATACCTTCCCCTGGGCCATCCCATTACCCATGATATTGAGATTGACCTCAAAAGCCTAAAGGAGCGGATCGCCAAGGGCGAACTCGTAATCGTCGACAAAAGATTGGAGGTGAGGTCATGAACACCATAGACATCGATGTGGGCGGAACTTTTACGGACCTGGTGCTCAATTTTGAAGGCAGGACTATCATCAAGAAATCACCCACCACGCCCTATGATCTGTCCATCTGTTTTTTGGGCGCCATTGAACAAGGCGCCGAAGAGTTGGACATGGAACTGGATGAAATGCTGCCCGAGATCGATCTTCTCAGGTATTCCACAACCGTTGCCATGAACCGGCTTATCGAGCGGAAAGGTCCCCGTCTGGGCCTCATTGCAACGGAAGGGCATGAAGACGCCATATTGATCGGTCGCGGCGCCCAGTGGGTGGACGGCACCCGCATTACGGAGCGAAGAGACATTGCGGTTCAGAATAAACCCCTTCCCCTTATCCCACGGGAACTCATTGTGGGGGTCAAGGAACGGATCGATTCCTTCGGGAACATTATCCGGCCCCTGGATGAGGAGGATGTTCGAAAAAAGGTCCACTACCTGGTGGACAAGGGTGTCCGGGGCTTTGTGGTATCGCTTCTCTGGTCGCCGGCCAACTCGGACCACGAAAAGAGGATTAAGCAGATTATTCGTGAAGAATACAAAGAATACTATCTGGGATTTTTGCCTGTGGTACTGGCCAGTGATGTCATCGGCCGCACGGGGGAATATCAGAGAACCATGTCGGCTGTCCTGGATGCATACCTTTTTCGCTCCATGCAGATGGAACTCTCCGCCATGTGGGACAGACTTCGAGAGTACGGTTACGGGGGCCCCTTCATGATGGTCCATAACTCGGGGGGCATGGCCGAGGTGTTCAAAACCGACGCGGTTCGAACATACAGCGCCGGTCCCGTGGCGGGTCTCATCGGTTCCTACCGGCTGGCCAAAGAGATAGGCCATAAAAACGTCATCACCACCGATGTGGGGGGAACCAGCTTTGACATCGGCCTGGTGGTGGACCAAAGCGTCAGAAATTATGACTTTCGCCCCATACTGGACCGGTGGATGGTGGGGATGACCATGCTGCAGACCATGAGCATCGGCGCCGGCGGCGGGTCCATTGCATGGCTCAATACCCTCTTAGGCAACCAGTTGGAAGTGGGGCCCCAGAGTGCGGGATCGTACCCCGGCCCCATCTGTTACGATCAGGGGGGAGAAGCGCCAACGGTCACCGACGCGGACCTGGTGCTGGGATACATCGACCCGGACTACTATTTCGGCGGCAATATGATGTTGAACAAGGAAAAGGCTGAAGAGGCCATTAAAACCAAACTGGCCGACCCTCTGGGGTTGAGCGTTCCCGATACCGCTCTGCTCATTCGGAAGATCGTGGACAACCACATGGCGGCCGCCATCCGCAAGGAGATCAATTTGCGGGGTTACGACCCCAGGGAATTCGTGCTGTTTGCAGTGGGCGGCGGTGGACCCACCCACGTGGCCGGATATATGGGGGATATCCCCACGGCCATGGCCTTTCCGTTCTCTCCGGTATTTTCAGCTTTAGGGTCTTCGGTCATGGATATCATGCATATTTATGAGGCCAGCAAGCGGTATATGGTCATGGAACCGGGGACCGCCCAATTCAACACGAATTTTGATGAATTCAACCATGAAGTGGAAGTCTTGATTGAGAAAGCCAAAAAGGAATTGCAGGGTGAGGGGCTTGACCTTGAAAAGGCGGTGTTCAAGCTGGAACTGGACATGCTCTACGGCGGACAGGTGCACCGCAAACGGGCCAGTTCTCCGCTGCTTTATATCAAAAGCCAGGCCGATATTGAAGCCGTTTATCAATCATTTGAAAAGGAGTTCAGCGAAACCTTCAGTCCGTTGGTGGTTCATCCTGAGGGAGGATGCTATGTGGAGAGCTTTGTGCTCACTGCCTCCATCCCCACGGAAAAACCGCCGCTTGCGGTTTACCAAATGGAAGGCCCTGACCCCTCGGCTGCAAAAAAGGGAACCCGATCCTGCTACTGGGGAAACGGGGGGGTTGAGGAATCGCCGGTCTATGAATATGGCCAGATGAAAGCAGGCAATATCCTTAAAGGACCTGCCATCCTCGAAACGGAATACACCACCCTGGTGTTGCCGCCGGGGCTTACCTGCACCATCGATGAAAACCTTTTTTCCCGTATCGAACGGGCTTAATTTGACATGAGGAGATAAAAGAATGTCGATTCCAACTCCTGAAGAAAAGTTAGCCATGATTAAAGTTGAGCCTGCCGATGAGGATGAGCTTCGGTGCGTGGAAACACTTGCACCCGGAGACTTTGAGGTGGGTTTTGAAAGGACCAACAACATCCTGGAAGAGGCCATGGAGGTCTTCATGCGGTCCTCCAGAAGTTCCATGGGGGTGGCGGGCGACTCAATGGTGGCGGTGTTCACCGGAAAGGGGGATATGGGTAATGCCAGCTCTGGTACCTATCTCCATGCCATTATTCAGCCTGCCATCATTAAATATATTATGAAAAACTATTCGGAAAACCCCGGGGTTTCCGAAGGGGATATCTGGTTTACGAACGATGCCCTTTACGGCGGCATTCACAATCCGGATCAGGTGATTGTCATGCCCGTGTTTTATAAGGGGGAGCTCATCGCCTGGACAGGCGCCGCCAGCCACACCACGGAGACGGGCGCCAGCGAGCCCGGGGGGATGCCCATTAGTGCCAATTCCAGATTCCTGGAAGGGGGAAATTTTCCGCCCATGAAGATTGGGGAGAATTCCCGTATCCGTGATGATATTCTGGAGCTGATGGCAGCGTTTGGGCTGCGGGCTCCCCAGATGGTGGTCATCGATCTCAAGGCCAGGGCAACGGCGGCGGACCGGGCCCGGAAACGGATCATTGAGCTGGCGGAGGAAAAGGGCGTCGACTATGTGAAAGGTCTTTTTCGAAAAATGCTCATTGTGGCGGAAGAAGGGGCGCGTAAAAAGATCAGTGCCTGGGTGGACGGCACCTATCGCTCGGCCAATTTCTCGGACGGCGTGGGCCTTGAGATCGGACTGGTGAGATCCTGTTTCGTGTCCGTGACCAAAAAAGGTGATCGCATCACCATGGATTTCACGGGAACGTCCCCAGAAAATCCCTATTCCTATAATGCCCACGTGCAGGCGGTTGTGGGCCATATCTCCAATTTTATTTATGAGTACGTGTTCTATGATCTGCCCGTGAGCAGTGCCACCTTTGCGCCCTTTGATTTCATTTTCCCACCGGGTTCCTGTCTGAATCCCGATGTGAGGGCCGCCACCAGTTGTGCGGTGATGATCGCAACGGGCGTCATGAGCGCCATGCACAATGTCTTCAGCAAAATGATGTTCAGCTCAAATGACATGTGGCAGCACGCCTCCGCTTCCCAGGGAAACGCGGGCAACGCCATGGTGGTGGCGGGGCTTAGCCAGTGGAATCTGCCGTTTGCGGATATGCTGGCCTACTCCATCAACAGCGAAGGTCAGGGGGGACGTCCCACCATGGACGGCGTTAACGCATTCGGATTCCCCTGGTGCGTCTTCGGAAGGACGCCGGATGTGGAAGAAATGGAACTGGATCTGCCCATTATGATCCCACTTTCCAACCACTGGAAAGACTCCTGCGGCCACGGCAAGTATCGGGGCGGCGTGGGGACGGTTCAGATCTGGGTGACCCACCATGTTCCCCAGATATTCTTCATGGCCATTGCGGACAACAGCAAAATGCAGACGCCGCAACCCCTGTTCGGCGGGTACGCTCCCTGCACGGTGCCCGGGATCAGCATCCGGGGGGCCGATATCATGGAGCGCATGGCCAAAGGAGACAAAAGCCTGACCATGGAGCTGTACGATATCCTTTCCAACAAGACCATTGGGGGAGAATGGCAAAACGAGTTTTTTGCCAGAGCCACCACCATGTTCAACCAGAACGATGTGATCACCTTCGGTTTTGCAACCGGCGGCGCGGGCTACGGGGATCCCCTGGATCGTGATCCGGAACTTGTCACCCAGGACATCAGGGATGAGATTATCTCCGACTGGTCCGCTGAAAATGTTTACAAGGTGGTCTATGATAAGAAAACCCTTAAAATCGGCAAGGCTGAAACGGAAGCATTAAGGGCTGAAATGCGAAAACAGAGAGTTAATGATGGCATGACCTTTGAGGCATTCGATGAAACCTGGCGTCAGGAAAAGGTCGACGATTCACTCCTGGCGTTTTATGGAACATGGCCGGATGCAGAAGTGATTGCGCCCATTTTCAGGCCTTAACCCTGGACTGAAAAACAAGTGTGTAGTACCATTGGCCCGGCAGGGCCGATTCTGTTGCATCCGGAATCGGCCACTGCCGAGGCCCTTAATTGGGGCAATGGTTTTTATCATGAGATCAGGGAGTCGTTATGTCCCGAAGCAAAAAAGATCGATTAAGGAACGGCGCCCTGTTTGTACCGCTGATTTACTCTTTCGGCGCTACGTGCGAAGATTTGCCGTTGGACGTCTTCTTGGACGATCCCACTAAAATTTCCAACAGCCTTCGCACTATCAACGCATTTTTTGATTCGGATGGGACTCTCTGTTGCGGCAATGAACGAATGCTCTCAGAATCCTTGCGTTCATCTTGTTCCATGACTGATGATTCATTTATGGACCCGGGGGTGAAAGAGTCTGCTACTTTGATGGAGGCCGGCATAGAGCGTCTCATGAGTGAAGGGAGGCCGACTGTAGCCATTGAGGTGGCCAAAAGAATGGGAATATTGATGCCGGACAGCATCGTCTTGGCGGTTATGGCCGGTCCGGTAAAACTGGCATCTCAATTGACGGGATTATCCGCCGAAAAAATGTTACAGTATCCAAATTTCCTGAGCCTGACCACAAAAGCCATATTGGCTTTCCTTCGGGCCATGGGTGAAACGGGCATTGATATGGTTGCTATACGTGAAGATGCCGTTGCGCCCATCGATGCAAAATTTTCCACCGTTTTAAACCGCTGTTATTTGCCCCTCTGGAACACCGCAAAGTTTTACGGTATGCATGCGCTGTTGATGCCGGAGCAATTTGCCCCTGAAAATGGCGCCCTATATAAGAAAATGATTAACAAAGTTATCTTCCCCACAGGCACTTTTCCCGAGGCATTCGAAAAATTCAGGAAACCTTCTTTCTCCATTCCCTGTTCGCTATTGGAAAAGGAGGCTGGTGAAATCGAATCCTTTCTGTTGGACAGCGACATTATTAGATTCCTGGAATCGAAAAAGCTTTTCCTGGTAACCACGGATCAGGAAATACCAGGGGACATTGACAAAGAGAAGATGATTGAAGGAATGAAAAAGATAAAGGACATCTTGACGCAACATGGGGAATGATTTCCGTTTTTTTACTCGACTTAGGAGAACCAAAAAACATGACGCACGACAAGAAATATTGGAATAAAGAGATGGAGACATTGCCACCGGAAAGGGTCCATAAAATTCAGGAAGAGCGTCTCATGAAGCAACTGGATTACGTGTGGGAAAATTCCGGATTATACCAAGGAAAGTATCGATCGGCCGGCATCGAACGAAATGACATCAAATCCCTTTCGGATATTTCGAAGCTGCCCTTTACGGAAAAGTACGACATTCGGGAAAGCCTGACCGCCGCACCGCCTCTGGGTAAGCACGCCTGCGTTGACATGAAAGATGTCATCAGGATTTATTCCACCAGCGGCACCACGGGAAACCCAACCTATATCGCGCTCACATCCCATGACAGGGACGTGTGGGCCGAAGGGGCCATGCGGGCCATGTGGACCTGCGGCATGCGGCCGGAACATGTGGTGCCGCTCCCCATCGGGACTTTTTTTATCGCCGCATCCTACGGCGAGGCCATCGAAAGACTGGGGTCCACCCTGGTGCCGGTGGGTATCGGCGCGACCGATCGTTTCCTGGGAGCCGTCAGAAACCTGGGCGCCAATTACGTCCTGTCAACGGCATCATTTCCCCTTTATTTGATCAATTACTGCGAAAAAAATGGGATCGATGCATCGGATCTGGGCATCAGGGGTTTTATGGTGGGCGGTGAGCCGGGAGGTGGCATTCCCCATATCCGGCAGAAAATTGAAGACGCATTCGGCGCCACGGTTCAGGAGTGCATGGGAAACGGCGATATGCTGGGGCTCATGTGGGCTGAATGCGAACATCAAAACGGCATGCATTTTATAGGTCAGGGGATTGTGCATCCGGAAATCATTGATCCTGAAACCGGTGAAGTTCTGGAAATCAAAGAAGGCCTCACCGGAGAATTGGTGTACACATCTCTGGATCGGGAATCTCAGCCGCTGATTCGCTTCAGAACACGCGACCATATCCTTGTAACACAGACCCGTTGCGATTGCGGTCGAACCGGTTTCTGTGTCAAATGTATCGGCCGGACTGACGATATGCTCATTGTTTCAGGCGTCAATGTCTATCCTTCAGCCATTCGGGATGTTGTGGGAACGCTTCTGCCCAGGGTTACCGGTGAGATTTTGATTCAGCTGCAAGAGCCGCCCCCGTCCGCAACCCCACCCCTTAGGATCAAAGTGGAACACGGAGACAATCCGGGGGATATTACGGTTCTTAAAAAGGACATTGAAAAATCGGTACGTGAGAAACTGATATTCAGTTCATCAGTGGAATTGGTTCCTCCCGGAACCTTGCCAAAATTTGAATACAAGGCAAAACTTGTGGAACATGCTTATGAGCGGTAATCAGCAGATTTATTGAACCATCATATAGAGTCCTTGATCGACGCTATAGGGTGGTTTTTTGCGTTTTACGCCCAAACAATTTTCGGTGGTTTTCTTTCGGGCAGCCCAAACGGAGGGTGCGTACCGGGCGATCTCGATGAGTTCCCGGAGTTTTTCTTTCTATGGTGATGGTCGCTACGCAAAAAACAGGGACCATGGCCATATTATCAATGGTTTTCGGTTCTGTCAGCCATTTCCCCCATACGAGAACAAAACCTTGACGATTTGTGTTCGATCGTCTTAGAGTATATCATGCTTTTTACAAGGGGTGAAAATGGCGGGCGGGCACATGTTCGGACGTTGAATGTCCTGGCTGCTCTGGTGTGGTGCCTGGGCGGGGTTATTTTGCTGGTCAAAGGTGGAAAACTTCTGGCAGGAGCTGCTTCCATCTTCCCCGGTTCCCTGTGGCCTTGGGTCGCGGCCGTTGCGGGGCTTTTTCTGGGTGCCGTCAAGGGGAAATTTCTTTTTTCCAGGAGCTGCAAAAATAATCTGGTACGCATTTCGAGTTTGAGGCATCCCAGGATCTGGCAGTTCTTCAGCCCCGGTTTTTTTGCCCTTCTTTTCCTCATGATTGCCGCCGGTGTCGTTCTGTCCCGGTTGGCGCACACCTCCTTTGCCGTCCTGGTCGGGGTGGTTGTTTTGGACCTGGCCATTGGGGCCGCCCTTCTGGCAAGCAGCCGTGTGTTCTGGCAACAGAAAGCGTTTGTGAAATCCAACGTCTCGAAGGGTTGAAAAACACTTTGCTGCGTATTTGGGCGCGGATTCATTGCTGAGCATTGATTTCGAACCGCGCTATCTTTTCGTACAGGGCTTTGCGGGAAATTCCAAGCCTTTGAGCGGCCAGACTTTTGTTGCCACGGCATTGCTCGAGTGTTTTCAAGATGAGTTGCCGTTCCATATCCCTGATGCTCACACCTTGCTCAGGAATGTCATAGATAAGCTTTTTGGGCTTCTTGGCCAATAGCCGTCCCGATTCAGACACGATCTTTTCCGGGATGTCCTCCATTCCCAGTAAAGGCCCTTTGGCGAGGATCACAGCCCTTGCCAGACAATTTTTCAGTTCACGAATATTGCCCGGCCATGCGTAATTCATAAGGGTCTCCATGAGATTCGGGTGTACACCTTCAACCACCTTTTTGTATTGCAGGGCATAGCGTTTTACGAAGTGATCAACCAGGAGTGGGACATCGTTTAAACGTTCTCTTAAAGGCGGCACGTGGATGGATATCACGTCAATTCTGTATAAGAGGTCCCGCATAAAACGCCCATGCTTGATTTCTTCATGGAGATCGAGGTTGGTGGCGGCGATAATCCTGACATCTACCTTCCGCGATGTTGCGCTGCCAACGGGTTCAAAGGTCATCTCTTCAAGAAAACGGAGCAGTTTGGCTTGAAGGCCTATACTCATATGGCCAATCTCATCCAAAAACAGAGTACCCATGTGGGCCATTTCCAGCCGGCCCTTTTTTTCCGCAACCGCTCCCGTAAACGCACCCTTGAGGTGGCCGAACAGTTCGGCCTCCAACAGGGTTTCCGTGAGAGCCGCGGAGTTTATGCATACGATATGGGTATCCCGACGGACGCTTTCCAGGTGTAGTGCGCGTGCCAGGAGTTCTTTGCCGGTCCCGGTTTCTCCTAAAATTAAAACGGAAACATCGGTGGCGCCCACGGTTTGAATCATATCAAAGATCTCCCTCATCCGTGGACAGGCGCCGATCATGTTGTGGAAGGAGTGGTCCCCGAAAGCCTGCTCTTGCAGGCTGATGAGCTTATGGGACATTTCCCGCTCCCGGATGGCCCTTTCAAGAACGATTCCCAGTTCTTCATAATCCAGGGGTTTGATGAGGTAATTGGTGATTCCCTCTTTCAAGGCCTGAACGGCTGATTTGACGGTTCCATGAGCGGTCATGATAATAAACGGCGGCGCTTCACCCATCGAGTTCATATTTCTGTAAAGCGCTAGCCCGTCCATCCCCGGCATCTTGAGGTCCGATAGCACCAGATCGATGTCCTTTTGTTCCCGGACGATCTCCAAAGCCCTCGCCCCACTGGTTGTTCGCAATATTTCATACCCCTCATCCGTAAGGATGGCCATAAGCACCTTTAATGTATTGATGCGGTCGTCAACCAACAGTATCTTCTTTTTCCTCAATGTCTGATCCCTCTCCTTTCAGACCGGTATCCACCGGCAATTCAACCCATACCGTTGTGCCGACGTCCGGTTGACTTGAAATCTCAATTGTGCCCCCGTGATTCTCCACAATGCCCAAACTCAAGGGAAGCCCCAGGCCTGTCCCACTCTCCTTTGTGCTGAAAAAGGGGTCGAAAATGCTTTTTAAATTTTCAGGGGCTATGCCGATTCCGCGATCCTCAATGGTGATGTGGATCAGGTCTTTGGAATCCTCGGCGCCGGTGCTTCTCTTAAGCTTGGATGAAAAAAACAGGGCCCCACCGTGGGGCATGGCATCCATGGCATTGATTAAAAGATTGACCAGAACCTGCCCAAGCTGGTTGGCGTCAGCATGGATCAGCGGGACCCATGCATCCAGGTGATTCTCAAAATGGATGTCTCTTTCCTGGGCCTCTTTTCGAAAGAGATTCTGGGTTGAAAAGATCAGTTTGTTCATATCAGTAGGTTCCGGCCTGGGTAAGGATTGTTTTGAAAAATAAAGAAAATCGGTAACGAAACTGCTCAGACGATCAATCTCCTCCGAGATCAGTTGGGTGTATTCCCGGATCAACGTATCCCGGGAGCGCTTTCTCTTCAAAAAGACGACGGCGCCCTTGATGGCGTTTAAGGGGTTTCTGATCTCATGGGCCACACCGGCGGAAAGCCTGCCCAAAGAAATGAGTTTTTCTGAACGAATCAATTCGTTTTGGATGCGTGAGAGGTTTTTTGTCATCCGGTTGAAGGAGCGGGTAAGGTCACCCAGTTCATCCCGGGTCCGGACCGGAATCTCGTGACTCAGGTCTCCCTTTGAGATATGGTTGGTGGCTGTAACCAGATTGCGTATGGGTCTCATCAGATAGTAGGAGAGGAGGGTTACCCCCACCACTGTCAAGAGCAGTGTAATAACCACCACCTGAAGGATTCTCCTCCGGATAGCCCGCGCTTCTTTTTTCAATTCAACGCTGGGAATGGTCGCAGCAATAGACCAACCCATTATGGGGATAAATGCGAAGGCCGCCACCTTGTTAACGCCCTCAAAAGAATAGTTTTTCCATCCGCTCCCCCCGGCCATCATGTCCAAGACCAGTTCTTTCAAGCTCCGATCGGGGTAAGTTTCCACACCATATCTGTAGGGTGGGAAGAGGGGATGGGCGACGTTTCTTCCCAACTGATCGATAAGAAATGCATATCCTTTGTCCCCCACCTGGATGTTCCCGACAATAGCCATTATTTTTTCATAGTCGAGGTCGATCACCACGGCGCCTGCGAATTCTTTCCAGCCGCTGAAAATGGGTTTGATATAATGGATAACCAACCCTTTCTTGGAAGATGATTCAAGGATATCCGAGACATAGAATTCCTTGAACCCCTTGTCTTTTGATTTTTTGAAGAAATCTAGTTCGCTTTGTTTCTTCATTTCTTTGACAGGGCCTTCCTTTCTTACCTTAACCAGCTCCCGGCCATGTTTGTTTAAGTAGCGGATCTGAAAATAGTCGGGGGTCCTCACAATAAAATCCTTAAAAAGCCTCACGATATTATCATAATTGAATTCGGCCTCCGCCTCCAGTCTGAAGGACCTGGCAATGAGGTACTCTTCCAGTACGGGTAGACGGGATAGGGTCTCCAGATCCATGCGACAATAATAGAATATGTGGTTGATTTTATTGGCAGTGGCCTTGATTTCCACCATCAGCTCCTGTCGAACGAGACGGTTAACGCGCTCTGTGGACTCCTGAATGGAAAAGTAACCGACCGCTGAAACAAGGAGACAAACCAGGGGAAGAATAAGCAGAAGGAGTTTTGAGGAAATGGAAAATTTGATCTTCATGTTCTTGAAACCCTTTGTCCACAGCCCCACTAATTGTCGAAACGGAGAACCTGCCGAGGCCCTTAAGGGCTTGAAAACCGGATCCGGGCAGACCCTACCATTTAATATATCCCCTTGCAAGAAATCCTCTGTTGTGTGAAAGCCCCGGAAAAGGCTCTTGGTTATATTGAGTGGCTTTCAGATATGGGCCTTGCAATTCCATGATATTCGGGATAGGCTCCCTCATATTTTTTGTTTAACCCCAAATGGTAGGGCTTTGGCGGAAATGTTTCACATTGGACCTCATATAAGCATATTCATTGCCCTCCTGCTTTTCATTTCCCCAAGTACAACCTATGCCAAAGAGCAAATTGTGGTTGGCGTTGCCACGTCGCTGACCCTGCTGGAAGGCATGGAGAGCTTAAAGGCTGTAGAACTTGCCGTAGAAGAAATCAATGGCAAAGGCGGGGTCATCATAGGCGATAAGATGATGCCCATAAAGGTCAAATCTATTGATCTGCGTGATGCGTCTCCGGAAGTTCCCGTGCCCAAGGCTCTTTATGATCTGGAAAAGTTCATCCTCAAAGAAAAGATAAATGCCATATTGGTAGGTCCATTCCGTTCCGAAGTTCTCTTGGCCGGCATGGACATGATCGCCAGGCATAAACTGCCCCTTTTGGGGACTATTGCCATGTCTGCAGCCTCGGAAGCCAAGATTATGAAGGACCCTAAGTACAAATATATTTTCAGGGTGGGCCTTAACTCCAAATACTTTGTCGAGTATCTTATCAAAGCCATGAAGTTCCTGAACGTGGAATTCGGATTCAACAGGGTCTATATTATGAATCAGGATGTGGCATGGGCACGAGCGGCTGCGTCTCTTCTAATAAAAATATTTTTTGAGAGGGCGGGTTGGGATGTGGTCGATCTGGAGACCTACCCCACAGGCGCCTCAGACTTCTCGGCAGGGTTGAGTCAGGCTACGACAAAAGGCGCTCAGGTAATTCTGCCCATATTTGATATGTCCCAAAGCGGTATCCTGGTCAGGCAATGGAACCGTATGAAGGTCCCTGCCATCCTTTGCGGCTTTATTTCTCCCATGGTGGGACCCAGCGCCTGGGAGATTTTCCACGGCAAAATTGCCGGCGCTCTTAATGTCGTCTTCGAGTTGGGCAATGTGCCGTCATCGAGATACAAGCCGGCCATGGATTTTTACCAGTCTTATAAAAAAAAATACAAAAGAAATATCGAGGCAGGGCATGGTCCGGCAGCGGCCTATGAGTCTGTTTACATCTTAGCCGGCGCCATTGAAAGGGCCGGTAGCCTGGACCCGGACAAGATGGTCGCAGCCCTTGAAAACACGAACAGGGTTGGGGCTATGGGGAGAATCAGATTCCATAGAGGACACCAGGCCATCTTTGGAAACAACCCGGATGCTGAAGCGCTTGCGTGTATCATCCAGTGGACAAAAACCGGTCGTCGAAGGATTGTTTATCCCCCATCTATTGCAGAGGGGAAAATTGAACTGCCCGATTTCCTGAGATGAGCAGCGCCGCATGGTTGGCTCTTATCTCCCCACTTTCATGAAGAGTTGTTACTTTTAGTTACACTTTCCATAACCTATTGAAACGATATGATTTTTTTCATTTAAACGCCATTTTGCCCCCATTTGGTTCTTTGGGCTGTTACTTATGGTAACAGTAGGCGCGGGCAACCTACTTGTTGCCGAATAAATTCTATGTAAATTCAGTCTATTGAGCTCTAATACATGTTGGCATATTCCTTGCTTGAGTTTGAGGGAAAGGCCAAAATAGAGAAAGGAGATCGGAATGAAAAGGAAAATTGGGTTGTTTGGGTTTGTATTGTTATTGGTTTGTGTTTGGATGGTTCCTGCTTCACATGTCTTCGCAAAAGATCCTATTATTCTGGGGGTGCCCACGTCTTTGGGGTTTCTTGAAGGCAAAGAGGGTCTTGCGTGCGTCAACATGGCTGTGGATGAAATAAACAAAGCGGGCGGCGTCAAGGTGGGCAGTGAAATGCGCCCCTTTAAAGTTATCGCCATCGATGCTCGGGGTGCGGAGCCCGGGGTGCCTGTGAGTGACGTCATCCGGGCCCACAAGAAACTGATCCTTGAGGACAAGGCGGATTTTATTGTCTTCGGTTCATTCAGGTCCGAGTGTGCGATCGCCTGCATGGATGTGGTGGCACAATACAAGATTCCCATGATCCTGGGAACGGCCATGAGTCCGGGCATGCAGAAAAAGGTGATGACAAACTATGACAAATACAAATACACCTTCAGGGCTTGCTTGAACGCGGTCTATCTCATCAAATACCTGGGCGGCACCATGGCCTACCTGAACAAGGAATTCGGTTTCAACAAGGTCTTTATCATGAACCAGGATGTGGCCTGGGCCAGAAAGACAGGCGACCTCATGATCAAACTGGTCTTTGAAAAGATGGGCTGGGAAGTGGTGGGTCGCCAGCAGTATCCCACGGGCAGTTCGGATTTTTCCGCCGGGCTAATGAAAGCCAAAGCCAAGGGCGCCCAGGTAATTCTGCCTATTTTCGACATGCCCCAGAGCGGGATCCTGGTGAAACAGTGGAAGACCATGCACATCCCCGCCTTGATGGCCGGTTTTATTTCACCGCTCGCCGGTCCGGGGGCCTGGAAAACCTTTGATGGCAAGATTGCGGGCGCCATGAATTGCATCTTCGAAATCGGCAACATGCCCGTCCCGAAAGTGCCCAAATCCGTGGAGTTCTACGAAAAATACCTGAAAAAATACGGCAAGCCCATTGAAGCGGGCCATTCACCGGCCCCCGCCTACGAGATGGTCTATATGCTGAAAGAAGCCATTGAACGGGCTGGAAGCGTCAACGGCGACAAGGTGGTGGCGGCGCTGGAAAAAACAGACCGTCAGGGTGCCATGGGCCGTATCAAATTCGGCAAGGACCACCAGGTGATCTATGGCAGCAACCCGGAAGTGGAAGCCCTGGGCTGCATGATTCAGTGGCAAGAGCCGGGAAAACGCGTTATTGTCTACCCCCCGTCCGTGGCAGAAGGCAAGATCCAATTGCCCGAAGGCCTCAAGAGCTTGAAATAAGTTGTCAGTTATCAGTTGTCAGGAGAAGCGCGCACTGCACCCTGACAACTGAAAACTGAACCCTTCAAAAAAGAGACTTCCATGTTATTAGGTACACTCATTTACGGTTTTGTCAACAGTGCGATCCTGGCCCTTCTGGCCATGGGATTCAACCTGACGTTCGGCATCAGCGGCGTGGCCAACTTCGCCTACGGGGCGGTCTATATTTTTTCCGGATTTTCCGCATGGATACTCTTAAACACCCTGGGAATCCCTTACCTGTTTGCCGTTTTGATTGCCATCGTGCTGGCGGCGCTCATGGGTCTGGCCATCTACTATGGCGTGATCCTGCGAATCAAAGGCATGCCGCTTTCCGAGGTTATGGCCACATTTGGCCTTGGGTTGGCCATCATGGAGCTGTTCCGGTATTTTGATTTTGTAGGCTTTCGCTATACCCTGCCTGTCTTCATCGACGGCAGCTTCAGTATCGGCGATGTGTACGTCGACTACCAGCGGATGATTATCGCCCTCATTGCCGTGGCCCTGACCCTCGGTCTGTATCTCTTTACCAACCACACCCGGACGGGCTTGGCTTTTCGGGCCATTGCCCAGGATGAGCGGACGGCGCTGACGTTTGGAATCGATGCCGACCTGATAGGGGCGCTGAGCATGGCGCTGGGGTGCGCCCTGGCGGCCATAGCGGCTGTGGTGATTTTGCCGCTGGGAACCATTGCGGTGGAAGGGGGGTACGAGGTCCTGATCAACGCCCTGGCTGTGTGTATCGTGGGGGGATTGGGAAGCACCGTGGGCATCCTGGTGGCCAGTGTGCTCATCGGGTATTCCCAGACCTTTACGGCCAATTATTTGGAACCCCACTGGATGATGCTGGTGAGCCTCATCGCCATCGCCATTGTATTGATCGTGAAGCCGTCGGGGCTTTTCAGCCACCAGAAAGAACTTGAAGAGAGAATATAGCATAATACTATGAACAGACGTAAGGAACGAATTGATCGTGGCGTCAAAGCCCGCTCGGCGGATATATTTGCGCTGACAAGCTACCGGGAAATGCTTTACCTGATAATTCCCGGGGCCATTCCCGTGGTGGGTCTCCTCTGTTTTTCGCCCTTGCTCAGCGCTTACTGGCGTGAAGTCATTATTTCCACGGCCATCTATGCATTGCTGGCCATGAGCTGGGATATGCTCATGAGCGCTGGACTTCTTTCCCTGGGGCAGGCCCTTTTTTTCGGGATCGGCTCCTACCTGGCGGGTTCGCTCAATTACTATGCTGGATTTCCGCCCATTTTGACCATACCCATTGCCAGCATCGGGGGGGGATTGATCTGTACAGTCCTGCTGCTGCCCGTGTTGCGGCTTCGCGGCATCTACTTCGCCATGGTGACCCTCGTGTTGCCCCTCATGCTGAGCCGGCTGGTGGAGGCCACGCGAATTCTTGGCGGGACGGAAGGGCTGACGGGACTGACGCCTTTCCCCAACCAGCTGACGGCGCTCTTTATTATTCAACTGGCGCTTCTGGCGACGCTCTTCGGATTTCGGCGGATCATGGGGTCCGATTACGGCCTGGTGGTCAAAGGGATCAGCGACAATGATCGCTCTGTCATGAGCGCGGGCCTTAACATTTACTGGTACAAGGCCCAGGTCCTCTTTTTGGGGGCGTGCGTTGGATGTTTCGCCGGGGCCTTCGGCACCCATATGGACATGTTCGCGGGTATGCCCGGATTTGCTCTGGACTATTCCATCATGCCGGTGGCCGCCGCCGTGGTGGGGGGGACAGGTACCTTCGCCGGCCCCCTGATCGGGGCCTTTATCCTGGTGCCACTGTCGGAAATGCTAAGGGCCCTTGGCGCTCTCAGGATGGTTTTTTACGGGTTGTTCCTGGTGGTCTTTGTGGTGGGGATGCCCGAGGGTATTTTTGCCTATATCCAACGGAAATATCAGCAGATGGAAAGATGGGTGGACGTATCATGACGGAACAGGCACCCTTGCTCAGGGTATCCAATTTGACCAAAACCTTCGGCGGCGTAACCGCTGTTTCAGATATGGCTTTTGACCTTCAGGAAGGACAGCTTCTGGGCGTTATCGGCCCCAACGGAAGCGGGAAAACCACTTTGGTGAACCTTATTACGGGATTTGTGAAGCCGGTGGCGGGTCGTATTGAATTCCGGGGAAAAGACATTACCGGCTGGCCTCCCTACAAGGTGGTGGGAGAGGGAATTTCCAGAACCTTCCAGATGGTCCGGCCTTTTTATCAGCTGCCGGCTTACAAGAACCTTATCGTGCCGCTCTATTCTCCCCGGGTTAAAAAACTGGCCGGGGGCAAGTACGGGAATCGAGACGCGGTAGCCCTGGACCTGCTGGAAGAAGTGGGCTTTGAACGGGACGCCCATGTGAGCTACAAAAAAGCGGGCGCACTACCCCAGGGGTATCTGAAGCGACTGGAACTGGCCAAATCAATGGCCCTTCGTCCGGATCTGATTATCCTGGATGAACTCTTTTCCGGCCTGAGTTTGGCGGAAGTGGCCAGCATCGTGCCCATTATTGAAAAGCTCAAACACCAGGGCAAAACCATTATCATGATTGAACATCGACTCAAAGAGCTTTTCCGCATCGCCGACCGGGTGATGGTGCTGAATTACGGGCGAAAGATTGCCGAGGGTCTGGCGGCCGAGGTGATGGAAAGCCCGGACGTAAAAGAAGCCTATCTGGGCAGCGAGGCGGAGTGAAAGGGAACGAGATGCTTGAAGTTCAAAACCTGATGGTCTTTTTTGAAAACGCTTTGGCCTTAAACGATTTCGGAATGGAAATCCGGGAAGGGCAGGTGGTGGGGGTCATCGGGAGCAACAGTGCCGGGAAAACCACGTTGATGAATACACTCTCGGGACTGATCATCGATATGCGGATCAAGGAAAAACGCCGGGGCGGCGAACGGATTACGGTCTACGGGAAGATTTTTTTTAAAGGGGAGGATATCACCTTGACCCGGCCCAGCGAACGGGTCAAAAAGGGAATCGTGCTCTGCCGCGAACGGCATCCCATTTTCCCTGAAAGCGATGTGCTCCAGAATCTCCAAATGGCGGGATATCTGCGGAAACGATCGGAAATCCAGGAAACCATTTCGTATGTTTTTGACCTGTTTCCGGCCCTGGTCCCCTTAAAATCGAGGAAGGCAGGGTTCATGAGTGGCGGCGAGCAACAGATGCTGGCTGTGGGAATGGCCCTGGTGCCCCGGCCACAGTTACTATTGCTGGATGAACCCCTTCTCGGCTTGAGCCCCATGATGCAGCACGTGCTGGTGGATGCCATCAAGGGCTTGAAAGCGAGATCGGGCATTACGGTGGTCATCAGCGAGCAGTTTGCCCGGCCTGTGCTCCCCATGATTGATTTTGGCTATATTATTGAAAACGGCATGTTGACATTAACCGGCACCGGAAAGGAATTGATGGATAACCCGGAAGTCAAGGCCGCCTATTTTGGTATTTGATAACCATGACCCCACTAAACCCCGACGGAAATATCTTTGAAGCCTTTGCTTCTTGTGCCAAAGAAAACGGCGACAAAACGGCCATTATTTATCTGGGTACCCGTTTTACCTACAAGACCATCCTCCGCCTGGCCGAGAATTTCGCCGGCTCATTAAAAGGAGCCGGGGTGGCGGAAGGGGAGCGGATAATTCTCTATGTGCCCAACAGTGTACACTGGGTGGTGGCCTGGCTGGGCATACAGCGGGCCGGTGCCGTGGTGGTGCCCATCACACCCATCTATACGAAACATGACCTGGTCTATATCGCCAATGACAGCGGCGCGAAACACATTGTCTGTTCCGATACCAATTTCGGCTACGTGAAACAGGCAATCCCCGAAACCGACCTCAAAAAGGCGATTGCCATAAAACTCACGGACCTTTTGCCGGGATGGAAAAAGCTCTTTGGCTGGACCTTTGACCGGGTGCCCAAAGGGAAGGTGTCCCGTGAAGACGACACCTACTGGTTTAGTGATATGGTCAAAGGAAACTCTGGCGCCAAGACCTTGCCGCCCCTCACCCAGAAGGGCAAAGACACGGCCGAAATCATTTACACCGGCGGTACCACCAAATTCCCCAAGGGCGTTCCCATCTCCCACGGGTTGTACCTGGAATCGGCCGGCGAGCAGATTTCCATTTGCGATCCCCTGTTCAAGCCGGCGGAAAATGTAGTTTTGGGCACGGCGCCGCTTTTTCATATCCTGGGTCAGACCTGTGCTTTGAGCACCCTACTGGTGGGCGGCGCCATCATCCTCATGCCCAAGGTGAACCTGGATGCTATTTTTGATTCCATACAACGGCTCAAAGCCAAAACATTGATCGGGGTTCCCACCCTCTACCGAATGATCCTGGATCATGACCGCATCGATTTTTATGACCTTTCTTCTTTGAGCTACGTTTTCAACGGGGGCGACGTGTTGCCGGAGGAGACCAGCAGACGGTGGCTTAAAAAGTTTAATCGGCCTATCTACCAGGGATATGGCGCCACCGAGACCTGTGGCGGCGTCACCATGTGTCCCACCGACGAGGAGAATCCTCCCAAGAGCATCGGTCGGGTGGTGCCCAGCAAAACCGTCAAACTGGTGGATCCGGCCACCTTGGAGCCCGTGGCCCCCGGTGACCAGGGAGAGGCCCTGGTCCATTCGGGCCGCATGGTCAGCGCCTACTGGAACAAGCCGGAAGAAACCAAGGAAGCCTTTGTGGAAATCGATGGCCTTCTCTATTACCGGACCGCCGACGTATTGACCATGGACGAGAAGGGTCATTACTATTTCGTGGACCGCACCGTAGACACCATCAAGCACAAAGGATACCGGGTGTCGTCTTCCGAGATCGAAGGGGTGTTGCAGGAAAACCAGGCGGTCATCGGCGCCTGCGTTGTGGGCATTCCCGATGAAAAAGTGGGGGAGCGCATCAAGGCGTTCGTGGTCTTAAAAGAGGATGTCAAGGGCATCACCGGGTACGATCTCATCAAGTGGTGCCGAAAAAGGCTGGCCGGCTACAAGGTGCCCCAGTATGTCGAATTCCGGGACATGCTGCCCAAAAGCAAAGTGGGGAAGTTGCTCAGGCGCGAAATTAGAAGCGAGGAGGAACGCCGGAAAGAAGGATAAGGACGTCTCGAAAAAAAAGCGCCGGTTCCCGATTGATTCGAAGAGAACCGGCGCTTTTTTTGTTTAATGGGCTTGCTTTTTAATCAAACACGAATTCCTTCTCCTTGATCTTGGCGTGTGCCGCCGCCAGTCTGGCGATGGGAACCCTCGGGGGTGAGCAGGAAACATAGGTCATTTTGATGTGGTGGCAGAACCGGATGGATTCGGGATGTCCGCCCTGCTCGCCGCAGATGCCCACGGTCATTCCGGGCCGGGTTTTTCGGGCCCACTTGATCGTCATCTTCATGAGTCGGCCAACCCCCTTGATATCGAGGACTTCAAACGGGTTGTTTTGAAGAATGCCCAGATCTTCATAGAGGGGCAGGAATTTGTTTTCGGCATCCTCCCTTGAAAAAGAGAAGGTGGCCTGGGTCAGGTCGTTGGTGCCGAAGGACATGAATTCGGCCAGCTCCGCGATCCTGCCCGCGCGCATGCAGGCCCGGACGACTTCTATCATGGTGCCGAATTCAAGGGGGATGGAGATCTCAAATTTTTTCTCTATATCCTTCTTTATATCAGTCACATAGCCGTGAACCCATTTGAGTTCCTTCAGGGTGCATACCTGGGGTATCATGATTTCCGGGGCCACCCGGCCGCCTTCGCGAATGTGTTCGGCAGCGGCTTCGAGTACAGCCCTGATCTGCATGGCGTAAATCTCGGGGTAGGTGATGCCCAGTCTGACCCCCCGGTGCCCCAGCATGGGATTAATCTCGGTCAGGTCCCTGACCTTCCTGAGCATGCGTTTCTTGTCTTCAATCATGGAACCTTCCAGGTGCTTGGCCTTGAGTTCCTGTAGGCCCTGCAGCATGGCTTCAAGACTGGCCGCATAACGGCCATGGAGATCAGGATCAATTAGCTGTAGTGTTTCAGGTAGATCCGACATACCTTCAATGGTCTGCTTTAACTCACCGAGCTTGTTAATCTCGCTGATGACTTCGTCTGCGGAAGGCAGAAATTCGTGAATGGGGGGATCCAGAAGGCGGATGGTCACCGGGTATCCATCCATCAGACGAAAGATTTCCTTGAAATCGTTTCTCTGGAATGGGAGGAGTTTGTCAAGGGCGGCCTGACGATCCGCAGTGTTCTCCGCCAGGATCATTTCCTGGACCACGGGCAGTCTTTCCTGCTGATTAAACATCCGTTCCGTTCGACAGAGCCCGATCCCCATGGCGCCGTATTTTCTGGCCTTGGCAACGCCATCGGGAGTGTCCGCGTTGGCCATGACTTTAAGTTCGCTGATTTCGTCTGCCCACTCCAGCAATACCAGCAGGTCTTCCACAAATTCCGGTTCAATGGTGGGAACGCTACCGCCGTAAACATTCCCGGTGGTGCCATCGATGGTGATTATTTCCCCCTCCCTGAGGGTTATTCCGCCAATCACGGCTTCCCGGGCAGCGTCGTCAATGGCAATGGCTTCGCAACCCGATACGCAGGGTTTCCCCATGCTTCGGGCCACCACGGCGGCGTGGGACGTTTTGCCGCCCCGGCTGGTCAGGATTCCTTGAGCGGCGAAAAATCCGTGAATATCTTCCGGCTTTGTTTCTTGTCTCACCAGGATCACTTTTTCGCCCAGTTTCGATTTACTCTCGGCCCGGTCCGCATTAAAAACCATTTTACCCGATGCGGCCCCGGGGGATGCCGGCAGGCCCCGGGCCAGAACATCCGCCTTGGCTTCGGGATCAAGGCGGGGATGAAGCAGTTGTTCCAGCATGTCGGGCTGGATGCGCAACAGGGCTTCTTCTTCGGAAATAAGCCCCTCATTCACCATGTCGATGGAAGTTTTAATGAGGGCAGCGGCGTTCATTTTGGCGCTTCGGGTTTGCAGGCAATACAGCTTTTTGTTTTCTATGGTAAACTCGAGGTCCTGAACTTCACGGTAGTGATTTTCAAGGGTGTGCCGTAATTGCATGAGTTCCGGATAAACGTCCGGCATCTCCCCGCGTAACTTCCGGATGGGTAGAGGGGTGCGAATGCCGGCAACCACATCTTCCCCCTGGGCGTTGATCATGTATTCCCCGAAGAAGCGGTTCTCTCCGTTGGCCGGATCCCGGGTAAAGGCCACGCCGGTGGCGCTGTCATTTCCCATATTGCCGAAAACCATGGTGCAGATGTTCACCGCCGTTCCGTTGGCCATCTCCTTGGTGATTTTGAACTCTCGCCGGTAATCAATGGCCCGTTTTCCCATCCATGAACCAAATACCGCTTCAACAGCCATGTTCAATTGAACGTAAGGATCCTGGGGAAAGGGCTTGCCTGTCTTTTTTTTCACCACATCCAGGAACCCCTTGCAGGTTTTTTTAAGGGCTGCCGCATCCAGATCAACATCTTCTTCTACTTTATTTTCTTTCTTTATATTATCGAAAATAATGCTAAAATCTTCATCCTTCATGTCCAGGGCAATGTTTCCGAAAAGCTGGATCAGCCTTCGGTACAGATCGTATACAAAGCGCTCATTTTTTGAATTTTTGATCAGGCCTTTAACCGATGCCTCATTGAGCCCCAGGTTCAGAATGGTATCCATCATGCCCGGCATGCTCATGGCGGCCCCGGATCGAACCGATACCAGAAGGGGGTTGGCCGGGTCACCGAATTTTTTACCGGTCTCTTTTTCAAGTGCTGTCATGGCAGTCCGTATCTGGTCAGACAATTCCGGGCTAAGACCGGATTTTTTCTGTTCCAGATGATCCAGACACGCTTCGGTGGTGATGACAAAGCCCGGTGGTACGGGAAGCCCGATCTGGGTCATCTCGCAAAGATTAGCCCCTTTCCCGCCCAAGAGCGTTTTGTTTTTTCCATCCCCTTTCCTAAAATCGTACACAAATTGTCTGTTTTTCATAATGATCCTCCTTATTTATCTTTTTTCCTAATATGTTCAAATAGATAGCTGAAACCCAGCAGCGCAGCCCCCAGACCGGCGACCTTGATGAAAGACGTATCCTGAAAGAAAAGCCGGGAAACAATAATGGCGAAAACGGCTGCGAGAACCGCGCGAAAAAGGAATATATAAAATTTGTTCATAGACTTATCAAGGGCCTCATTTTAACGTTTCTTAAATGGAACGATGATCCCCGGTTTTTGAGGGGTCTTTCGCCCATCATCTTCAACGGGTTGCTTCTTTACTTCTTCCAGCACAACCTTTTTGACGGCCTCCAATCTCATGGGTTTTCCGCCCATGGTAAACTCATCACCATCAATGTAGATATCTTTGAGAATCCATGTAACGGTCTGCGTGGGGATGGTGAGCAGCAACAGGGTGATGTGATACCAGTCTTTCTTCATATCCGGTCTGATATCTTCCACACGGGCAAAAACAGTGGGGTTGTCTTCGTGATAAATCAAAACCACATCGCCTTCTCTGGCCATTTTGGAACTCCCCTATCCGCTGCTATCAACCACAGAGCCCGGATCAGTCCTCAGCTTTTCCACTTTGGCGTCAAAACTGCTGCCCAGGTCGACGCCCATCTGCCGGGCGCGTTTTTTGGCATGCAGCCCGATGTTACGGGTGTCTTTCATGAAAGTATCGCTTTGCCTGGTTGAAGGATCATAGCTGTCAATCCGATCCATTTCCGACTGGTGGTAGGCCACCCTGGACACAAGCCTTCTGAGCTCAGTCTTTCCGCAATCGGGACAGACCAGTGTTGCAACCTCTTCCGCTTTCATGATGAGGCGCTGGAACTGACGCGTGCAATTTTGACACTCATATTCAAAGATGGGCATAATAGGCTAATTTTATTTATGGAAAAGGAAAATACATTAAAAGCGACATCGCGATTTTTCTGAGGATACCCATATCAGAAAAAGTATATTTGCTCAATGGAATTCGATCAACGATCAGGCATTTCCCCTTTCTTTCTTGACCGGTATTTGCGATGACCCTATACTCCAGCCTGAAAATAGATTAAATTTAAGATAAACGTTGTAAAATTGAGATACAATGAGTAAAAATAGCTTTGAGCCAAATCCATTTGTTAAACGCTTGAAGGATGTGGGTTATGACGACATCGGTCAAGTGGGGGGAAAGAGCGCATCCTTAGGTGAAATGCTGAGGGGTCTCTCCAGTGCAGGGGTGCGTGTGCCGGATGGATTTTCAACAACAGTTGATGCTTACCATTGTTTTATTAAAGAAAACAATCTGGAAGAAAGGATTGGTTCAATTCTGCGGCAATACCGGGGAAGACAGCTGAAACTGAGGCAGGCGGGAAAAGGTGTTCGGGATTTGATTTTCAAAAGCGGTTTTCCGGAAAAAGTGGCTACTGCCATCAGAAGCGCGTACCGGCATCTTTGTGCTCAGTATGAAGAGGATTCCCTGGCTGTGGCGGTCCGGAGCAGTGCGACGTCTGAAGACCAGCCGGGCGCCAGCTTTGCGGGGATGCTGGATACCTATTTAAATATTCAGGGTGAAACAGATCTGCTTTTGGCTTGCCGCAGATGTCTGGCCTCCCTTTTTACCGACAGGGCCATTCGATACCGGGAAAGAATGGGCATGGACAACATTGGTTCTTCCCTGTGTGTGGCCGTTCAGCGCATGGTCCGTTCGGAAAAAGCGGGGGTTATGTTCAGTATCGACAAAGAAACGGGATTTCCCGATATGGTCATGATGACCGCCTCCTGGGGGCTGGGGGAAAGCGATGTGGCCGGTGAGACCATTCCCGATGAATACCGTCTCTACAAACTTTTTCTCGGGGGGCAGGGCGGCAACCCCATTGTGGAAAAACATTTCGGTGTTAAACAGAAAAAATATGCTTTCAAAGCGGGCGGTGGGATTGAAGCGAAGCCCACAACCCATGAAGAACGCTACACCCTGGTACTGGGCGATGATGAAATTCTGAAACTGGGCCGATGGGCGGTGTTGATTGAGGATTACTATGGGCGGCCCATGGATATGGAATGGGCCGTGGATGGTGATTCGGGTGAGCTTTTCATGACTCAGGCAAGGCCCGTTACAGACAGCTTCAAGCGGGATGCGGGGCTTTCTTTCTGCCGGCTGGAAGAGCGTGGCCGGAAAATCCTGACCGGGGTCAGTGTTGGTGAAGGGATTGCCAGGGGAAAGGTGTTTCTCATTCACAGCTTTGAGGAGATTGATCAGTTAAGGGATGCTACGGTTCTGGTGGCGGAGCAGGCCAATACCGCCTGGGTGGGGGATTTGCAGGAAAAAAATATCAGAGCCCTGGTGACCGATTTCGGAAGCCGGAATTCCCATGCGGCCCTCATTTGCAGGGAGATCGGAATTCCGGGTCTTGTGGGAACCCTTTCAGCCACGGACGACCTGACCCACGGTCAGGAAGTGACGGTCCAGTCCATCGAAGGGGATCACGGCTTTGTTTATGACGGAGCGGTAGATTACGCTGAAGAAACCTATCACCTTCGAGATGTGCCCTACACGGACCTGGACGTGATGATCAATATCGCCAGCGATGCCGCGGCATTTCAGTGGTGGCGGCTGCCGTGTCGGGGGATCGGGCTGGTGAGGATGGATTATATTTATCAAAATGTGATCAGAATTCATCCGTTGGCGGCGATTCATCCGAACAAGCTTCTGAATCAAAGCGATCAATACCGGGTAAAGGCGTTGACGGAAGGATACCGGACCCCGAAAGAGTATGTTGTAAACCGGCTGACGGCTTGTTTGTCCAAGATTGCCGCATCCCGGCTTCCCGATCCCGTGGTGGTGCGACCCACGAATTTTGAGCCGAAAGAATATCGCCAGTTGATCGGCGGAAATCGGTCTGAAGATATTTTTGATTCCCATGGGCCGGATTTTCGAGGTACGCGTCGTTATTTGAGTGAGCCGTATGGTGAAGCATTTGCGCTGGAATGCGAGGCGTTTCGGCGCGTGCGTTATGAACACGGGTTTAACAACCTTCATCTCATGATGCCCTACTGTGAATGTCCGAAGGATGCCGAAATGATTCTGAGCACTCTGGAATCAGAGGGGCTCAAAAGGGGAGATGGAGGGTTCCACGTTTATCTGTGTTGCGACCATGCCTCCAATTGGACCCTTGCAAATGATTTTTCGCCTCTTTTTGATGGGTTTTCACTGGATATCAGAAAATTGCAGCGATGGGTGCGGGAAAGTGGTGCAGGGGCCGGAGAGGCGGGTGATTTCATGAAGAAATCGCTTATGGAGATGCGTGATGCCTGTCGCGTTTCCGGGGGAACGGTTACCGTGCGGGGGCGGTTGCTGGCCAATGCTTCTGCACTGGTGTCGCTTCTGGTGGCGGTGGGTGTGGATGCGGTCTCCATCAACCCGGAGGCCATTCCCCGGGTGATGAAGTGGATTGTGGATGCTGAGAAACAGCCGGGAACATAAGGTGCCCGGATTTATTTTTTCAAATGAAAATATTAACGCTGGAGTGTTTGTATGTCTGACAATTTTATCCTTCTGGAACTGATTGAAAAGGAAAGACTGGACGAGGTGCTCCGCGGGTTCACGGCTATCACCGGTATTTCAAGCTTTATCGTGGATCCCGCGGGTAGGCCCTTAAGCGATGAACACAACTGGTCCGGGTTGTGCAGCGACTATTGCCGGTCAACGGAGGAGGGCAAGCGGCGTTGTTACCAGAGCGACCGGTATGGCGGAGAGATGTCCGCTAAACTAAAGAGACGTTTCATCTACCCCTGCCTGAATGCCGGGTTGATTGATTGCACTTCACCCATCATCGTGGGAAAAGTCCATATCGCCACTTTCATGTGCGGGCAGGTTCTTCATGGATCCATTGATGAAGCTACCGCAGAAAAACATGCCCGCGAGATCGGAATCGTGGATATTCCCGGATACGTCCGAGCGTTTAAGAAAGTTCCTGTCGTGAGCAATGACCGCTTGAACACCATTGTGGATTTTATGGAAGTTGTCACCCGCACCATCAGCGAACTGGCCTGGAGCAAGTACATATCCTCCAAGCAGTCCAGGCGTTACCTGGATCGTCTCATCAACCGGGTCTCGGACGGCATCATATCCCTTGATACCCATGGAAGGATTTCCATGATAAACGATGCTTTCAAAGAGATCATCGGTTTCAGAAAAAATGAAATCATCGGCCAGCATTTCTCCAAATATTTAACAGACGACGATTCCATGGAGACGTACGGGAAAATCCTTGACCTGGTGAATCTAAAGGGGCATGGAAGGGTCTCCATCAGCATTGTCAATGCGGCTGAGGAGAAAATTCCCATTCAAGCGCAATTCACCAGAACCAGCCCCGGGAAAAAGCATTCATCCTATGTGGCGGTCCTTAGGGACGTGTCCGAAGAAGTAAAAATTGCACAATTGAAAGAAGATCTTATCGGTATGATGACCCATGATCTGGGAAACCCCATCTTTTCTATTCAGAAGGCCATGCAGCTATTGGCCAGTGGGGCTATCGGTCCGCTGAACACGGACCAGGAGGAGCTCATAAGGCTGGCGATGAACACCACCCAGCAGCTTTCCGGGATGGTTATGGATTACCTGGATATCTATCGGTACGAAAATGGAAAGCTGCGGCTTCGCAAAGAAATTCTGGATATGAGGGCCGTAGTCCGGGAGAGCATCAAACAGGCAGAACTGATTGCAGAGGAAAAAGAAGTTTTGATTCGCTATGATCCGCCAGCGGATGCTCTGGATTTTATGGGAGATCAAATGCGTTTGATCCGCATATGCTTGAATCTTTTGGGGAATGCCATAAAATGCAGTCCCGATGGCGCTGAAATAGTGGTTTCGACCCGGTATGTGAACAATAGCGACGGCATGCTGTGTGATGCCTATTATAACAGCACCGGCGACGCTCAGACACATCGGCCCGAACCGGGACAGCGATATGTGCTGACGGAGATAACAGATCAGGGGCCTGGTATAAAAGAAGGGTCCAGGAATGCCATTTTTGATAAATTTACCTCTTTGAAGTACAATCATGGCAATACCCCTCGCGGCGTTGGGTTGGGGTTGGCTTTCTGCAAACTGGCCGTAGAGGCGCACCAGGGCTTTATCTGGGTCAAATCGCCCGTTAATTTGGAGAGGCCGACCGCCAAAGGGAATGGGAGTCGATTCTATTTTGTATTGCCTGCTGATGCGAAAGTCCGCTTCGATTCAGTGGGAATGGAATTTTGAAATAAACTTCAGGTAGCGTAACCGCACCCTTATTTGGAGAATATAATTCATGCACCCAGATGAAATATCAAAGGTCTTTATCGCCGATGACCACCCGCTGTTTCGGTGCGGTTTGCGACTGAGCCTGAACCAAAAAGAAAACATCGAAGTTATTGGTGAGGCTGACGACGGATTCAAGGCTGTAGAGAAGATCTTAAGCGGTCATCCGGATATCGCATTGATCGATGTGGACATGCCGGGGCTTTCCGGGATCGGAGCCGTTCGGATGTTGCGAAAAGCCATGCCTGAACTGAAAATCCTTGTCCTGTCCGCCCATGATGACGACCGTTATGTGCGCGATTCCATGTCTGCCGGCGCCGACGGCTATGTACTTAAGAGCATTGACGTGGACGCATTGATTCGGATCATTGAGCTTTTTTGTAAGGGAGAGCCGGTCTTGTCTCCCTATCTGCTTAATCTGGCGGTGGACTGTTCTGTTGCCGGAAAAACAGATTCCCACCATCCTTCTTTAACCTCAAGAGAAAAGGAAGTGCTGAAATATCTTGTGGAAGGTCAAGCGAACAAGAAAATCGCAGATAACCTGTTCATCAGCCTTGAAACCGTGAAAAGCCATATAAAACATATTTTCAGGAAGCTGGATGTCACCAATCGCGTCGAGGCGGTTCGCGTTACCACGGAACAAGAATTGCTGGACTTCTGATTTGGCCAACGTGGTTTTCGCTTCTCTTTTAAAAGAACCTACCTGACTCACCCACTCAAAATTTAAACAAATTTCTGTTCCTCCCCCCAAAATCCCCCTTTAGAGGGATGCATTTTCACCCATCCGAGCGATTTACAAAAGAACCCCTTTCGCTCAGAATATCGCTACTTCAATTGGATTTTCCAATCCACAAGGGTGCTTGAGAAAATCGGGAATTACTTGAGTCTTCGTTGCTACAGGTTTATGGGGCAACGTTTCCCCCGGCATCCTTGAATTTCATATTTTAAGGCATTTCAACCTTGAGGAAACATCAATTGCAACTTATGGGAAAGAACGGAGGAGGTAGAAAACTATGGCGAACGTAGAGGAACAAGGCGGTGCCAAGCTGGTTACCTTAGAGATAAACGGCGATGAGCACCACCTCGTGGTTGAACCGCAGGAAACCCTGAGGGAAATCCTGCAGGACAGGATTGGATTGACCGGCACCAAGGAGATGTGCGATCGGGGCGCCTGCGGTTCCTGCACGGTAATCATGGATGACAGGCCGGTATTGTCATGTATGGTACTGGCTATCGAATGCGGTGGACATCCAATCGAAACCATTGAACAGCTCAACAGTCAGGAACACCCGCTGATCCAGGCTTATGCGGACAACCATGCCATGCAATGCGGATATTGTACGCCGGGATTCGTGGTAACGGCAAAGGCTTTGCTGGACAGAAATCCGGACCCGTCGGAAGAAGACATCAAGACTGCCCTGGAAGGCAACATATGCCGATGCGGAACATATCCGGCACACATTTGGGCTGTGCAGGATGCAGCCAACAAGCTTAAAGGATAAGGAGGCGATATACATGTCCGAAGATCTAAAAATTATGGAACACGAGCCGTTGGTTCGCGATAGGTATATTCCCGAAAAATTCCAGTTTTTGGGAAAGCGCGGTGTATCCCGAATGGACGGCGTGGAAAAGGCCGGCGGCACAGCCCAGTACACCCGGGACGTGAACCTTCCCGGGATGCTTTTTTGTAAAATCCTGGCCTCTCCCTACGCCAATGCTCTGATCAAGAGTGTGGACACCACCAAGGCGGAAGCCCTCCCCGGGGTTCGGGCTGTTTTGAGGTTCGATGATCCTGAATTGGAAGGAAAGGTTCTGCTCGGCGACAACACCAAGTTCAATGCGGGACATCAGGCCTCCGATGGGCAGGCTTTCTATAAAGGAAAAGAAGAGTTGGCCGTGACCCAGGAACAGTGGATTCAGGGCGGTGGCCGGGTTTTGGACGGGTTTGCATGGTGGGAAGGCGCCCCTTCCGGCGTGGCCATTGCTGCAGAAAGTCTTCAGGCTGCCGAAGAGGCCATCCGCCTGGTGGAAATCGATTGGGAAGAGCGCCCCGTGGTGATGAATCCTATAGAAGCTTTAAAACCCGGCGCCCCAGCAGCGATTCCCGAATTGAACGAAAAAAGCAATCTTCTTCGAAAAGTAAGAATTGAACATGGCGACGTGGAAAAGGGCTTCCAGGAAGCGGACAAGGTCATCCAGTTTGACATCCGCAGGCGCCCCTATACAGCCGCGGATGGCGAGCCCATGAGCAACGTCATCCTCTGGAGAGGCGACAATTTGGAGATCTGGGCCCATCAACAGCAGCCATACGATGGGAAATGCCTACTGAGTGCGGTGACCGGAATTCCGCTCAACAAGATCAAACTTCATATTCCCTGGCAGGGTTGTCATTTCGGTCACGGCGGCAACCCGTTCATGCACCATACCCACGGGTTTCATGTGATCAGCGCCATCCTCTCAAAACGGACCGGCAGGCCGGTCAAAACCATGTACAACAGAAGAGAGAATTTCTACGGCCTGTCACAGGATGCGGATTCCAACACCCATTTCAAGGTGGGTTTTCAAGACGACGGCACCATCACGGCTGTCAAGATCGACCAAATCGTCGCCAAGATGGGGCAGTACGGAATTGACCATTTTGAAGACAACACCCGAATTCCCAATCTGTTGCTCAATTATGTGGAAGCGCAGACCAATTTTTCCCCGGCATGGTGGTTCCGGTGCGAACAGAATCACAATTCCTTCTGTTTCAGCGCCGTGTTTGCCCATGTGGCCGATGCCACAGGGCTGGATCCCACGGAAGTGGCTCTGAAGAATGACGGGGTAGAGGGCAAGGACATGGAATATCTTTCCAAGTTCAAAAAAGATCATGGATTTCCGGATCGGGACAGCCTTAAAGAGTGCATTGACAAGGGAAAAGCGGCCATCGATTGGGACAACAAATGGCACGAACCGGGTAAAAAAGTCCTGCCCAACGGAAAATTGCATGGTATCGGATTTACCTGGGACCATGAATGGGATGACAACCGGGGATCGGCCAGTGCGGGGCTGATCATGCACTGCGACGGTACCGTGGACATCCTGGCGCAGAAACCCGATGACGGTGTGAACCCCATGGGTACTAATTGTGAAATAGTTGCGGAGGAAATGGGATTGAAGCTTGAGGACGTCAACTGGAGGTTTTTCGAAGAAACCGGCTTCCAAATGATGACCCCTGACGGCTCCTGCAATCTTTGTACCGATGCTTATGTGAGTTTAAAGATGGCCAGAAAGGCCAAGAAGACGTTGCTAGAGTATGCAACGACGACCCTAAAACTCATTGAAATCGAATATCCACCCGTTTTCCCGGATCACAAGCCGGAGGATTTGGATGTCAAAGACAGCATGGTGTTTGTGAAGGCTGATCCCGAAAATACGGTACACGTTTCAGAGGTCGTGAAAAGGGCAACCCTGAACCAGAACGGATCCCAGGCGCCTCTCTTTGAATGGGCCTACCACCGCCAGGGCAGATATGGTTGTGAGGAAGGCCGGCATCGCCTCTGCCGGCAGGGATATTTTGCCGAAGTGGAAGTGGACCCGGATACCGGTCATGTGGACATCAAGAAAATCGTCAATGTCAATGATGTGGGAAAGGCTTTGAGCCCTGAGACCTGTGAAGGTCAGCAGTATGGCGGCGCTTATATGGCGGCCGGAAGGGTTATGGGAGAGGAAGTGATTTATGATCCCAAGACCGGTGTCAGACTGAACGCCAACCTGGTGGATTACAAGGTGGCGACCTTCCGGGATATCGGAGAGACCGAGAATATCCTTGTGGAGACCGGGATGGGATACGGACCCTATGGCCTGGTGGGCATCGGTGAAGATTGCGCCACCGTGGTCCCATTTGTTGTGGCAAATGCTATCCATAACGCCATCGGCGAATGGGTCGACGATCATCCCGCCACGCCGAACAAGGTCATCCAAGCAATAAAAAAAGCCAAAGAAAAGGGGGTCTACTAACATGGTAAGGTTTAAGCATTTTAATGCTTCAACGATAGAAGAGGCCGTAGCTCTCCTATCGAAGTTTGAGGGCAGGGCCCAGGTGATTGCCGGGGGAACGGATGTCATCGGGTTCTACAAAGACAATATACTTCAGAAGCCATACGAGGCGTTGATCAATATCAAGGATATTCCGGGCCTCGAAGCGATGAAGGAAGAAGACGGTGTCTTGAAACTGGGTCCTTTGGTCAGGCTTGAGGACATTGGCCACAACGCCATGATCAAAGAAAAATATACGGCTCTGGCGTTGGCGGCTCGATACACCGCTTCACCTCACATTCGTGAAATGGGGACCATCGGCGGGAACGTATGCCAGAATTCAAGATGCTGGTATTACCGATGCCCCAATAACCGCTTCCCCTGTGCCAGAAAAGGTGGGGATGAATGTTATGCGGATGATGGGGACAATCGCTATCACTCCATTTTCGGCGATGTGAAGGATTGCCTCGCCGTCAATCCCAGCGATACCCTGCCGGCGTTGATTGTTTTGGGGGCCAAGGCGGTCACCTCGAAGCGGACCCTGGATGTCGGGGATATGTTTCCTGAAAAAGATGCCACAAAAATGCACATTCTCGATGATGACGAAATCATTATTGAGTTTCAGATCCCCGAACCGGTGGCCGGTATGAAGAGCTCATGGAAAAAATTCGCCATTCGCAGGTCCATTGATTTTCCCATTGTCAATTGCGCTACCATGGTGGTGAGCAGCGGGGATACGGTAGAGGATGCAAGAATCTGCCTGAACGCTGTCCATTACAAACCCTATGTGCCTACGAGGGCGGCAGATTACCTCAAGGGCAAGGCCCTGGATGAAGAGTCCGCCGAAACTACCGGCGAAGCTGCGGTTTGGGGCGCCAAACCATTGTCCATGAATGAATATAAGATCGATATTGCAAAGGGGTTGGTCAAACAGACCCTGTTGGCATGTAAGTAATTCGTGCAACCCTGATCTAAAAAGTCGGGCCGGCCGAATTCCGGCTGCCGGGTTCATCCCCGACACCCGGGAATTCGGCCAGGACCTGCAAACCTTTATGAATGAGGAGCAACCGTTTTGTTACAGTTATGGCCTAAGCACTATAAGGAATTGGTTGATTTCATAGAAGATGCGCCCGGGGTGGTGGTCAGGGAAGATCTCGTCAGCATTGACAAGACCCTTCGGATCGCTTTCTATAAAAAATTCAATAAAGTAAGGGCTTCATTTCTTGGCCAAAATTACTCTGAATGGTTGGACGAGGCTCATTTTTTGAGTACAAAATATATGAAGGTGGAAGATCACCTTTCGGAGCGTCTTCGTCTCGAAGAGGTCCTGATGCCCTTGGAGTTGGAGCGATTTTTATCCGACCCTGTGAAACAGGTTGTTAGAGACCTGTTTGACCCTTTGTTTGAATTGCTCCAGGAGAAGATAGAACCGGAGGAGTTTGAAGAAAAGGCCGAAGAAAGTGTCCATGAGTCTTTTCGACACCTCTATCAAATGGGATATATTAAGTGGTTTGTTCTTTCTTTGATTAAGAATATTGACCCCGAAAAAGTTTACGAAATCCCCCTTCCCCAACCTTCTTCAAAACAGATGATCTTTCACCGTGACAGAATTAAGCAAAATATCCCTTTTCCGGAGGAAACGAAGGTCTTGAGTTTTGAGGTGGGGAGACGGGAAATCCTCCTTATTCCGGATTTTATCGTCCGCAGCGCAAAGCTCGAAAAATATGTGGCCCTTCGGACCGAGATCGGAAAGCCTCTTTGGCAAGCTTCTTTTCACAGCGAAAAGAGGGAGTGGTTTCCCATTGAGTCCTTTGTGGAGGAGCACGGCATCACCGAATTGAAGCCTGACCTGCTGCTCTACGTGGATGAGAATCTGGAGGATGTGTCTCTGGTGTCCGATTGCGACAAATTCTGCCGGCCTGATCTGATGGTCTACTTTCTGGATCAGTTGGAGGACGAGGAAGAACGCCATATGCAAAAGATGGAAAACATTCGAGCGGCCCACGAGATCCTGAAACCTACCAAGGGAACCTGTGTTATTGCAAAGAACCATCTTCCGGGAAGTCTGGTGAAGGGCCTGGATGCGAATATCCATGTCATTCACTTCGGGTTCAACAACCTGAAGTGGGAAATCCTGCTGGATCTCCTGCAAGAATAACCCTGCACGGTGGTGAACAGTGCATCAAATATCGAGGTAGCGGAGGAACAAAAACATGTCACTCAATATCGTAGTCTGTGTGAAACAGGTGGCGAACCCGGACTATTTTTCAGAGATCACGCTGGACCCGGAAACCGGGGCCATTCAGAGGGAGAAGGTTCCCTCGATACTAAACCCTGTGGATGAAAACGCCATCGAAGAAGCCCTGAGGCTTCGAGAGAAGTATTCGGGCAAAGTCACGGCCATCAGTATGGGGCCTCCCCAAGCCAAGGAGGTCTTGGATTGGGCGCTGACCCTGGGGGCTGATGAGGCTATCCTTCTGTGTGATCGGGCCTTTGCTGCGGGGGATACGCTGGCCACCGCCTATGTTTTGGCCGCGGGCATCAAAGCAATATGTCCTGTGGATGTCATTTTATGCGGAAATGAAGCGGTTGACGGGGCCACACAGCAGGTCGGTCCTCAGATTGCTGAACTCCTCGACCATCCCCATATCAGCAACGTCAACGAACTCATGGTGAACGAAGACAAGACCGCGGTTGTAAAGCGTGTCATTGAATACGGCCATCTGAAAATTGAAGCCAATCTGCCGGTCCTGATCTCCGTTTCCCGGGAGATTAACCAGCCCAGAACGGCCACGGCGGAAGGCATCATGTCCCTGATGGACAAAGTCTATCGTGAATGGAGTTTCGAGGACATCGCAGTGGATGAAAAAGATATCGGCCTTACCGGCTCACCCACGAGAGTGGGGATGGTCTACGAGCTAAAGAGCGAACGTCAGCGTTTGATTCTGGAAGGCACCCCGGAAGAAATGGTGAACACGACCCTGGAAAAACTCAGGCGGGAAGCGCTGGTCTAAAGGTGGGAGAGAGGATTATGAGCACGAATAATGAGGTTTGGATTTGGGCGGAACAGCGAAACGGGCGACTCATGGAGGTTTCCCTGGAGATCCTGGGGAAAGCCACGGAGTTGGCGGGAGAAATCGGCGGCAGTACCGCCGCGATTCTTCTCGGGGACGATGTGCAGGGGCTGGCGGAAGAGTTGGTGGCCCACGGCGCGGAGAAGGTCTATCTCTTCTCCGATCCACAGTTGGCTTACTATCAGAGCGATGCCTACACCCGGTTGATCAGTGAGCTTGTGGAGGAAAAGAAACCGGAGATCATGCTTCTGGGCGCCACCACCATCGGTATGGATTTGGCTCCCAGCGTGGCTGCAAGGGTCAAAACCGGACTGACCGCCCACAGCTGCAGTCTGGAGATGGACAGCAGGGGGGACAGCCCCCAACTGATTGCAGCCGTTCCCGGATGGGGCGGCGGGATGATTGTGAATATCCTCTGTCCCGATCACACGCCCCAAATGGCAACCGTGAGCCCGGGAGTTGCGGAAAAACCGATCCGATCCGAGCAGGGAAAGGGTGAAATCATCACCATGGATGTGGTGTTGAGCGATAGTGATTTCAGGGTCAGGACCGTGGAGATGGTGGAGGACCTGCCGGAAGGCATGCAGATTGACGAGGCGGATATCGTCGTTTCAGGCGGATACGGGATGAAGGCCTCGGGCGGGCTGGAACCGTTAAAGGAACTGGCCGGGGTTCTGGGTGCGGCCCTGGGCGGCACCAGACCTGCCCTGGATGAAGGATGGATCCGGGAGAGCAGCATGATCGGGGTGAGCGGCAAGATCATCAGCCCCAAACTTCTGTTTAGCATTGGCGCTTCGGGGGCTAATCACTACGCTGCCGGATTTGTCAAGGCCGGAAAAGTGGTTGCAGTGGACAATGATCCAAACGCCGCGATATTTGACGTCTGCGATATTGGAATCGTGGGTGATGTCAATGAAGTCGTCCCTATCCTGATCGAGAAACTGAAAGAAGCGTAAAGAGAACTGGTTGTGGGGATCGTTTTGAGGCTGAGTACTGTATGCCGGCGGTTTATGGGCGCCAGGGAAAAGCATGGGGAAGGGAGCAAGCATGAAACAGAACGCGATTATGATCAAGGCTCAGGACAATGTGGCCACGGCCCTCAGAGAACTGGATGCGGGGCAAACGTACCGGTTCGCCGCGGGAAAAGAAACGCTCAGTGTGACCATGAAGGAACCCATCGCTTACGGCCATAAATTCGCTGCCGTGGATATTCCAAAAGGTGCCGATATTATCAAATATGGTGAGGTCATGGGAAGAGCCACAGCCCATATTCCCCGGGGAGCCCACGCCCACGTTCAAAACATTGAGAGTTTGAGGGGTCGTGGAGACCTGGAAAAGAAAGGGGCGTAGCAATGGAGTTTTTGGGATACGAACGAGAGCAAGGCGGCGTCGGCACCCGGAACTATGTGGGTATTTTGTCCACGGTCATATGCGGCAACGAAGTGGCCGAAAAAATCGCCTCCCAGGTGAAGGGGGCCACGGCGTTCCTTCATCATCAGGGTTGTTGTCAGACCCCCGTTGATATCAACCGCGTGAACGATGCCCTGATCGGCCTGGGAAAAAACCCGAATCTGGCAGCGGTACTGCTGGTGAGTCTCGGCTGCGAGAGTACCAATATCCATTTGGTGGCCGATGCCATTTCCGCAACCGGGAAGCGGGTTGAAACCATCCTGATTCAGGAAGAGGGCGGGGCTGCCCGATCGACAGCTCAAGGAATACTTTTGGCCCAGTCAATGGCCACTGAGGCAAGTGAGCAGAAACGGGCGCCTTTTCCCTTAAGTGAGCTGGTTCTGGGCCTTAAATGCGGCAGTTCCGATACCACTTCAGGGCTGTCGGCCAATCCGGTGGTGGGAATTCTTTCCGACCTTATTGTGGAGGCGGGGGGGACCTCCATTCTGGGAGAAGTCACGGAGTTTATCGGCGCCGAGCATCTCTTGGCGAAGCATGCAAAAGACGAGGAGACGGCCCGTGAGATGCTGGCCCTGGTGGACAGAATGGAAAACCGGGCCATTCAGATGGGTTTTGATATTCGTGGAGGACAGCCCACGGGGGGCAACATCAAGGGAGGGCTCACGACCATCGAAGAGAAATCCCTGGGTGCCATTGCCAAGGCCGGAAATTCGCCCTTTCAGGCTGTTTACGAATACGGCGTCAAACCGGATGTCAAAGGGCTGGTGGTCATGGATTCACCGGGTCGTGAGCCGGAAATCCTGACCGGACTGGCGGCGGCGGGTGCCAATGTGATCGCGTTTACAACAGGACGTGGGGCACCCCAGGGCTTTCCTTTTGTTCCGGTGATCAAATTGACCGGTAACGAAAAGACCTGGAAGAACCTCATAGATCATATGGATTTCAGTGTTTCTTCGGTAATGGAAGGTACCGAGTCCCTGGAAGAGGCGGGAAAGAGACTCCTTGAAGAACTGGTGGATGTGGCCTCCGGCAAGATGACCAAGGCGGAAATTTCCGGATACACCAGTTCCATGGACATCTATATGGTGGGGCCGGTTATTTAATAAGGCTTAGGGTAGGAGGTATTACGGATGTTTTTACCACGAATGACATGGGGAAACTGGCTTTTTTGGGGCATTTTGGCCTTTGTAGGCGCCAATTTCCTGTGGCTTGGATGGCTGGAATTGCACATGCCTCTATGGGTTGGCACGGTAGTCGGGTTTATCATCTTCCTTGCGATGCTTATTTACGGACCGAGAGAGAAAGAAGAGGAAGAGGAGGCGTAGCATGGCGAGCGTGAGGTTTGAAAATGTCACCAAAATGTACGGGCAAAAAACGGCCATCGAGAACCTGAATCTCGAGTGCAAGAAGGGGGAGTTCTTCTCTATTGTCGGGCCTGCCGGCGCTGGAAAATCGACGATCCTGAAGATGATAGCCGGCATAGAGCCGGTTACTTCGGGCAAGATATACCTCAACGATACCGTGGTCAATGATCTTTCTCCCCGCGAAAGGGATGTTGCCATGGCCTTTGAGAGCTACAATCTCTATTCATTTTTTTCCGTGTATGAAAATATCGCATTTCCTTTGAAAGCGCCGGTAAGGAAAAACAAACTTTCCTCGCAGGAGGAAAGGAAGCGGGTTACGGAAGTTGCTGATTTCTTGGGAATCAAGAGATTGCTTGACAGAAAGCCTGTTCAGCTCAGCGGAGGTGAAAAGCAACGGGTGTCTCTTGCCAGGGCGATGGTAAGGCGGTGCGAGTGCTTCCTGTTAGACGAACCGATTGCCCATCTGGATGCGCGGCTTAAGTTCTCCACCCAGACGGCGCTGAAGAAACTTTCCGTAAAATTGGGAACGGCTATCGTTTATGTGACCCACGATTATCGGGAGGCTCTCGGGTTATCTGATAAAATGGGGGTTTTGAGAAAGGGGCGAATTGAACAGATAGGCACTCCCCGGGAGATTTACAATTCCCCGGCAACCGATTTTGTAGCCAACTTCATCGGAGACCCCCCTTGTAATTTGATAGATGGTGAACTTGTCAACCGGGAAGATAAAACGTTCTTCAGGGCCGGCAATGAATTTTCCTTCCGGTTGGAGGCAAAAACCATGGCATCCGCGGAGAAGAAAATTAGAAAAGGCGCCAGTGGCGGGGTTCGCATGGGAATTCGAGCTGCCCACGTTAAGGTGTCAAGAGATAAAAGATCCGAGACTTCAATTCAACTGCCCATATATGCGGTGGTACGTAGACCCCAGGGCGTTCAGCTGACTTTCGAATTGGAAAAGAGCTTTTTTAGGGCCAGTGTAACGGGCGCGAGTCAATATGATATGTCTGAGAAGGTCTGGCTCGATTTTGACCAGGACCGCACCTTTTTCTTCAAGAAGACCATAGAGATATCCAAATAACGGGGGGGCAAGGTGGGCAGAATTGAGATTAAGCATGTTTGGAAGATTTATGATGGGGATGTGCAAGCCGTTCAGGACCTGAGTTTTTCCATTGAGGAAGGGGAATTCCTGGCGGTCCTTGGGCCGTCCGGGTGCGGGAAAAGCACCACCCTCCGTATGATCGCAGGGCTGGAGGATATTACCAAAGGCGAGATCCTCTTCGACGGAAACGTTGTCAACGACCTTAGCCCCAATGAAAGAAACATCGCACTGGCCTTTGAGTCATATGCGCTTTATCAACGGTTGACCGTCTATGAAAATATTGCTTTTCCCCTTAGGTGCAAAGGGATGAGCAGGTCCGATGTTGACAAGAAGGTGAGGTGGGTTGCCGGCATTCTTAATGTGACCGACATTTTGGAAAAGAAACCATCCGGTCTGAGCGGCGGCCACCAACAAAGGGTCAACTTATGCCGGGCCCTGGTCCGCGAACCCAACATTACCCTTCTTGATGAGCCTATTTCTCACATGGATCTCCGTGTACGTTCCAACATGCGAGCACGAATTCGACGACTTCATGATGACCTCAAACTAACAACAATCTACGTAACCCATGATCAGGATGAGGCCGTCTCTCTGTCTGATCGAATCGCCGTTATGAACCATGCCAAGCTTCAACAGATCGGAACCGTGGATGAAATCTGGAATCATCCGGTAAACAAGTTTGTTGCGACTTTTGTCGGTGAACCCCAGATGAATTTCATTCAAGGCGCCATTGAAACCCCCCACGAGTTTTCCATCCCCACAAAGGCGGGGAAAATGAAATTCAGATTTAACGGAGAAGTTGATGGAAAATACGTGGGCTCTGAAATTACAGTCGGTATCCGGCCCATGGAAATCGGTTTATCCGACCATAATGACCGCCAGACATCTATTCAGGGATTGGTTGAGATTGCAGAATTCCAAGGAGAGTCTGTGATTTTGACCGTAAAGCTGGGAGATATCAATGGCACCGAAATGAAGGTGGCCATGGGAGCGGAGAAGATGTTCAAGGCAGGAGAAACCGTATGGATGGAGTTCGAGCCCGAGACGATTCATCTTTTTGATCAAGAGTCCCCCATTTTACGATAACTATGGAAATTGTGGGTCGCTCGATCCCTGGCATTGCCTATTCCTGCTTTTTGGGGCCGAAGAAATAACTTGGGGGGAGGTGATAAAACAAACGAGTAATCCGCCTGCATGACAACAAACACTCATCAAACAAGGAGATCGTCATGAAAAGAAGTAACCGTTTTGCTGTTGCACTGACCGTTTTTGCCGTTACTTGTCTACTGGGTTTAGGCGTGATAGGAACCGCCACAGCGGACTGGCTGGAAGTCCCGACCGAGAAGTTCAAGTTGGCTGATATCCCGGAGATTAAAAACAAAAGGCCTATTCATATTGCCCTCTTTGGCGGGACCAAGCAGTTTGATATCGAAATACCCAAGTTTATTAAAAAATTCGAAGAGAAGACGGGCATCAAAGTAACGCATGAAAAGATGATTATGACCAGCATCTATCCCAAGATGAATGTGGAGCTCATGTCAGCATCCGGGGCATATGACTGTATCGTGATGGAAACTTCCACCACCTGCGAGTGGGCGCCCTACTTATGGGATGTGAGGGAGCTGGCAAAAAAATTTGAACCCGATGGCGTAGCAGGATTGGAGAAGGATCTGGCAGGCCATGATCCGGCCCTCCTGCGAACCACTCAGGACAGGGATGGAAAGCTCAGGGGGATTCCCTACTGGAATTATGAGCAGGTATTGTATCATCGCCTTGATTGTTTTGAGGACCCCATTGAAAAGGCCAATTTCAAGAAGAAATACGGATATGACCTGATCGTGCCGGTAACGCGAAAGCAACTTTACGATACAGCCGAGTTTTTTACCCGGAAAGCCGGAGAGAAATTAAAGGGTGAAGTGCTCAAAAAAGACCTTTACGGTCTTGCATTAATGGCCGGAAGGTTTGAGATAAACGATGAAATAAGTTCCATGATTTGGGGCGCCGGCGGGCATTGGGCCACCGTTATCCGAGATGAAAACGGTAAAGCCACTGAATTTGTGATTACAAAAAAAGATAAGAGAATACAGAAAGAGGCCATTGAATTCTACGTCAGCCTCCTCAAATTTGCCTCACCGGGATGCTTAACCGGATTCTGGGATTTCTGCTGTGCACAGTTTGTTGAGGGGTTGACCATTATGATGCCCAATCTTTACTTGGTTGTGGAGGATTGGACGTGGCAGGTTGAAAAGAACATTCCCGGCGCCAAAAAGGGAATGGCGCTTTGTGTGGGAAGACAGGGTTATATCGGCGACTTTGCGGAATGCGTCGCCAAGGCCAGCAAGAATCCTGAGGCATCTTACTGGTTTATCAAATACTTAGGTGGTTATGAGGCCCAGAAACAACTGATGGAAGGTGGGTTTCCGGGAGTCCGTAGGGACATCATGGGTAATCCCATGTATCAAAACGATCCTAAATGGAAAAAGCCCATTGGAGACAGGGCATACATTAACTCTTTGGCCCTGCAAGTTCAGAATAACTATGTGAATGATTACATCCATTTTAACAGCTCAGCCATGGGAAAGATCTATGAGATGCAGATCATTGAGCTCCATAATGCTGCGATCAAGAAATATACGCCGGAAGAGTGCGTCAAGGTCGTGACGAAAAAAACCATGAAGCTGCAGAAGAAATTTGGACAGCTTCCCATCAGGGAGGAAAAGTAAACAAAGAGTATCCCCCGGGCAGGACAATCTTCTGCCCCGAGGGATGCTTTTTTCTGGCTGTAAAAAAGAAGAACCAAGAGGTAGCTTGAATGTCAGATCATGGGAATGGAGTTATGGCTCAACCGCTCAGCGAGGTGCATCAAATGACAGATGGAATGCCCAGGGTCCCCGAAAGAACCTTTTTTGATATCCTCGGTGATGACAAGTATTACAAATGGATTCTTTTGATTCCACTTTTGCTGGTGCTCCTGATATTTATGCTTTATCCGTTGTTTTACTGCATATGGTACTCTTTGCACGAATTTGGCATGGTGAAGGCCGCCACATTTCTCGGCCTGGAAAACTACCGGGATGTACTTCGCGATGAAGAGTTCTGGTTGGCCCTCAAGCGTACCGGTATCGTGCTGGTTATCAGTATTGGCGCGGAATTGGTTATCGGTATGGGAGTCGCCGTCTTATTCAACCGGGATTTTAAAGGTCAAAACCCCATAAGGGGGCTTATCCTCTTGCCCCTTCTCATGGCGCCTCTTGCCGTGTCCATGATGTGGAATTTTTTCCTTCAATACGATTTCGGAATCGTGAACCTGATTTTAGGTATTGTTGGAATTTCTAAAGTAAGCTGGTTTGCTCCGGGCGTAGGCCTGTATACGATTGCGGCCATCTCCATCTGGCAGTGGGCCCCTTTCTCCATATTTGTGCTGCTGGCGGGCCTGAAAGGCCTTCCGAGGGATTCCTTTGAAGCGGCAAGGGTCGACGGCGCCACTCCATGGTATACCTTCAGGCGACTGACCCTGCCAAACCTGACGCCACTTATTATGATCATTGTCCTTTTAAGGACCATGTGGTTGATAAGGCTGTTTGATCCCCTCTATGGGACGACGCGGGGCGGGGCGGATACGGAGCTATTGGATTGGATGATTTACCGAAATACTTTTGTCTATTTTGATATCGGGATCGGATCTACATTGGCGATCATCTCTCTATTTTTAACGATGATTGTCTGTGGCGTCCTATTCACACAGTTGATGAAGGCCTTAGCGGTCACGAGCGAGTAAGATGAGGAGGAAGAAGAAATGAAGCGAGTCCTTTTTTGGGTGGTGGTAGTGCTGGTGGCATTCACCTTTGTTGCCCCTTTGGCCTGGATGTACTTGACATCATTCAAAACAAACGCCGACATTTACACGCAGGATGTGCTCAAGCTGTTTTATTTTTCCCCCATCCTTGATAATTATAAAAACTTGTTTTTCGAGACGGTGTTTTTCAGGGAGATTTTGAATACCTTCATCATATCCGTCGTCAGCACAATCCTGGTAATGCTTGTGGCACTGCCTGCCGCCTACAGCTTTGCCCGATACGAAACCGGTCATGGCCATCTGCTTTTTGTAACTATTTCAACGCGGATGTTTCCCGCTGCTGTGGCTGCCATACCTTTCTTCATGCTTTTTAAAGGCTTGGGCATGTTGGATACACGCACGGTGCTGATCCTATTGTATCTGTACTTCAATGTTTCTTTTGCTGTTTTCTTGTTGTATGGCTTTTTCAGGGAAATTCCCCGTGAACTCGAACAGTCGGCCATGATAGACGGCTATGGACGTCTTGATATTTTTCGCAAGGTCATATTCCCCATGATAAAGCCGGGGGCCGCAATTACAGCGATGTTCTGCTTTATATTCTCATGGAATGAGTTCCTTTACGCCTTTCTGTTTACCAGGAATCTTGCCAGGACCATCACCATTGGGCTGGCGTCCTTCTGGGCTTCGGGACAGATCGACTGGGGTACCATGGGCGCGTGTGTGTGCCTTGCCATTCTGCCCACATTGGCGGCAGCCTGGTTTATGCAACGATATATTATCCGCGGGCTTACTTTCGGAGCGGTGAAAGGGTAGTTTCTATTTTTTTGTATGGACAATTTGGGTGATAAAGATGTGGAATATGCCCTTATCACCTCACTGAAAAGATGGGTGTAATATGAACAAAAAGGAAATAATCGAAAAATCTCTTATATGGATTGAGCAAGGGCGTGAAATTGCTCTGGCTACCGTTATCGCCACATGGGGCTCCTCACCAAGACCTGTCAGCAGCCAGATGGTCGTTGACGGGAAGGGAAATTTCGAAGGCTCTGTTTCCGGCGGTTGCATTGAAGGAGAAGTCATTGCCGAAGCCCTTGAAGTCATCGAAGAGGGGGTCCCCCGGGTCCTTTCATTTGGCGTGACCAATGATCAAGCGTGGGATTCCGGGCTTGCCTGCGGCGGTAAAGTGGATGTTTGGGTGGCCAAGGCAACCGAAGAGGCGGCAATTCTGAAAAAACTGAACCATTCGCTGGAGGATCGTAATACCGTCTGCCTTGTTGCCGATCTTGAGACGGGGGAAAAAACGTTTGTTCAGCCCGACGGTTCAGAAATCTTTGCCAATCTCCCCTTTAATATGGAAGAGGGCGCAACCGATCTTTTCGGTAAAAAGGACGGCGTCGTTCTGGAACCCGACGGCAGGCGTTTTTTTCTTCACCGGTTTGTCCCTGAACCACGACTCATCATTGTCGGCGCCGTCCACATTTCCATGGCGCTTTCACGGATCGCCAGGATCGCAGGCTATGAGGTTGAGATCATTGACCCCCGGAAAGCTTTCGCAAGCGTCGAACGGTTCCCCCATGTTAAACTGAGAGATCAATGGCCCGACGAGGCCATGAAAGAAATCAACGTTTGCTCAAATACCGCCGTGGTGGTGTTGACCCATGACCCGAAAATCGACGATCCCGCCCTGGTCGAAGCGCTCGGTTCCAAAGCGTTTTACGTCGGCGCCCTCGGAAGCACCAGAACCCATGCCGACAGGCTGGCGCGTCTTGAAATGAACGGTTTATCCAAAGAGAGCCTGCAATGCATACATGCCCCCGTGGGTCTTTCCATCGGCGCCAAAAGTCCCCAGGAGATCGCTGTTTCCATTATGGCGGAGATCGTTCAGGAATGGTATTTGATATAGATCAAATCACACGGCAGTTTGCCATTGTCAGGCATTATGAATCGAAAGGACGATTCCATTATCTGGACAATGCCGCCACCGCCCAAATTCCCGATTGCGTCATATCCGCCATGACGGAACATGATACCCGGCGCCGGTCCAATGTGAGAAGGGGTATCCACACGCTCGCTCAGGAGGCAAACGACGCATTTGAAACCGCCCGGGACCGGGTTGCAACATATCTGGGGATTCAAAATTCCGATGAAGTGATTTTTACCGGGGGCACGACAGCGGGAATCAATATGATGGCACTCGGTTTCGGGCAGAATTTGGAATCGGGTGACGAGATAGTGCTCTCCCAGGCAGAACATCACAGCAACCTTGTTCCCTGGCAGATGTTGAAACAATTAAAGGGCGTGACCCTTCGTTTTTTGCCCGTGGACGGAAACGGCGTTCTCGATCTTTCAAGAGCTGAGGAGATCATAACCCCGGCTACAAAACTGGTGGCGGTTACCCACGCTTCCAATGTTACCGGCGCCATAACGGATGTGGCTGCCATTGGGAAGATTGCCCGTGAACGGGGCGCGAAACTGCTGCTGGACGGCGCCCAGATGGCGCCCCATGGCCCACTTAACTTACCCGGACTGGGAGCGGATTTCTATGTCTTTTCAGGGCACAAGACATATGGTCCCGGGGGGGTGGGGATCCTTTGGGGACGTATGGAATCCCTTGAAGAGATGCCCCCGGCTTTTGGCGGTGGGGAAATGGTCGGGCATGTTACTTTTGAAAAAACCAGTTATGCGGCGCCACCCCGAAAATTTGAAGCCGGAACCCCGCCCATCACACAGGCCGTGGGACTGGGGGCAGCACTGGAATGGCTCGGCAACCATGATCCGCAGGGGATTCGCAATCATCTGAACAGCCTGACGGAACAGATCATGGCAGGTATGGCGCAACTGAACAGCAGACATGACAGCAGGATCCGTATTCTCGGCCCGTCAAGGGGAGAGAGACGGTTGCCTCTGATTTCCTTTTCTATCGGCGGCGCACATCCCCATGACATTTGCCAGATCATGAACGATCGGCATGGCGTGGCGCTCCGAGGCGGTCATCACTGCGCGGAGCCCCTTCATGCAATCTTTGATCTGGATGGGACCACGCGTGCCAGTCTTGGTATGTTCAATCGCCAAGAAGATGTCGATGCCCTGCTGAACGGAATTGAAGATTGTCTTAATATCCTGACTTAGAGGGGTTTATCATTATGAGCAATGACATATATCACGATCCCATAATCGCATGGTCAAAGCGAAAAGAACATATGGGTACCCTTGAAAAAGCGGATTGTCGTGCAACGGAAAACAACCCCTTGTGCGGCGATCGCATAAGTGTCGGAATAAAGCTGCAAGCTTATCGGATAAAAGAGATCACTTTTCATGTGCGGGGATGTATTCTTGCCAAAGCATCCGCAGCCCATCTGGCCTTCCTTGCTGCGGGATTGGACCTTGATACACTCGGACAGTTGAGAGAAACTTTTGCAGAGGCCCTGAAATCAAAGGATGAAGCGTCCCTTTTTCCCGAAAACCACCATATCTTCAACCCGGTCCGTTCCCGCAAAAGCCGCCATTCCTGTGTTCTGCTCCCTTATGATGCGGCGCTGCAGGCGCTTCGCAGTGTGGGCGGAAAGCAAGTCCATCATGATTCGACCCTCAGTGCCGGATTCATAACCTCAAATGCCCCTTTTGATGATGCCCATTGTCCCCTATTACTCTAATGAATCAATAACAGGCCGGCCAGATTGGCCACTGGGATATCCTCTGGGTTGGCATTGCTGCCATAGGGATAGATGAACGAAACCGCTACGCGGTAGCTCTGGAACCGCTCCGCCGAACGGCCTTGCCACTTAGATCTTGTTTTTTCCTTTGATGTTTTTCAAATTTATGGGATACATGCCGCTATACTTGAAATGAAGGATTTGGATACTTTACCCAATAGCATCTTTCATGCCAAATCTGCGGCTTCGATCATCAGGATGAAAAAGAATCTTATTACCGGTAATGTAACTATTCATATAAACCCAATAGTTTTAAAAAACTAGATAATATTTGAACCGTATAACCCCAAACCAAGTGCAACACTAGTAAATGCATTGGATTGAATTATTTTGTGTTTTGGAAATTTTATTTCAAATGCTTTTCTTATAAGAGGTATATAGGATGATCCACCTGTTAGAAAAATAACATCAATATCTTCATATTTCAAATTTGCAAGTTTTATAGATGATTTAATGCAATTATCTATTTTCTCTACTTTATCTCTTATGTAGCCTTCAAACTCTGTTCTTGATATTTTTTCTTCTATTAATATATTATAATCATTAAAACTTATGCAAGACGAATCAGTATCTGATAATTCAAATTTTGCTTTTTCAACGGCTTGAAAAAGCAAATAGCCATAGTTATAGTTTATAAGATTTTCAAGATTCTTAAATAATTGTTTGTCACTCTGTGACGATGATAGAAATTTATACTCCTTAATAGATCTCAATTTGCTTGGAAGCCTTAACTGAGGAATTAAATGCCATCGTCTTAAATTACCAATGATCATGGGTGACAACCCGAACAAATTATTACTCATCATGGACTTGACCTTTACATCTTTTCCATAATACTTGCATATTTTTTCCCACATAATCTCCGAGTCAAAAATATCACCGCCGATATATACGCCATCCGTTGATAAAATATCATCTTTCCGATCAGATTTAATTCTTGATCGATTTTCAACCTTAATAACTGTAAAATCGGACGTGCCAGCGCCAAAATCACCAACTAATATTTTCTTTTCTTGACCAAGGCTAAGGGTATTTTCGTATGAAAAAGCTGCTGCTATTGGTTCTAATTGGAAATAAATATTTTTAAAACCTGCCAGTTTAGCTGCATCAGTTAGTCGTTTTTGAGCAAGGTTATCTTTTTCCACATCTTCCGAGAAAACGACCGGCCTTCCAAGAACAACATCTACGATTTCTCTTTTAAGTTGATTTTCGGCTCTTTCTTTCATTGTTCGTAGTATTAACGAAATCAACTTTTCCAAAGTATAATATTTGCAAAATATCTCCGTATGTTGAAAATTTTGATCTGTGAGGAAAGATTTTATAGACTGCATATATCTTCCTTCAGCTTCATTTTCTATATATTTTTGGACTGCTTCATGCCCAACATAGGATTCTCTTTTTGTTCCTTCTTCATAAAAATATAAAACAGATTTTAAAGACATTTGGATGGGATTATTTTTATCGACGTTGATTAATTGTACTTCTCCATTTATATTTGCAGATATTGCAGAGTTGGATGTTCCAAAATCTAAACCAAAAATAGCTGACATGAATAAATATACCCCCTCATATGTCATTGAAAATTGAACATAGCGCGCTTCGGAGTATGGCAGAAAGGTATAACGTTCGTCAGGTTATAAGTTACCTAACCCGGACAAGCCGGAACCATACAGGTTTGAAAAGTTGACTCACCATTCATTCTTTGGAACCCTTTCTATTACTAGCTTTCCGACAAAGTCATAATGTTGTTCACCCCATGATCTTGTAATTCTTATAAGATTTTACAAGGAGCACATTATGCAAATTCAAGACGATTTCACATCGTACAACCAAGAACTGCTTTCCGGTCGGTACGACTGTATAGACTGGGCCGTGCTGAATGGCTACTTTCCTCTTGGTCAACAAGGCGGCGGCTTTCCCACCTGGTGGCGACAGCTCCATGGTTCTGACGAAAAAATTGAACTAAAATGAATTACAGAGCATGGCCGACCGGTCCCCGCGAACCAAAGGTCGGTTTGTCCGACCCACAAAAAACACAAAAATGATAATTCTCGTTTGTGCAAAACTCAAGGAAATTTATGCTCAGGGTCGCACTTTTAATTGGATCAAACCGGATAGATGTCCAAGATGTGTGAATTGGGGGGACAGTATCCCTATTACCGTTTCTTCTTCACAGAAAATAGTTGACAAAAAAATATATAGACTGTCCCCGGAATACTACACTTTTGATGATGCCCATTGTTACCTCAGCGGGGAAGGGGGACGGCTATGATTTTATACATCTTTTTTCTTGAAGAATCCTTGAATTCAAAGCAGCCAAAAATATGTTTGACAATGGCGATATTGGGGTTATAATTAAGTAATTGCGAAATTACTTAATAGGTTTACGCCATGATCATTGATCCTGCCGAAATATTTAAAGTTCTGAGTGTGGAAACACGAGTGAGAATCATTGAACTTCTTAAAGCCAATGGGGCTTTAGGCGTCAAAGACATCTCGAAGAAACTTGGTATCACCCCCCCAGCGGTTTCACAACATCTTAAAATACTAAAACAAGCAGGGCTAGTACGAAGTGAGAGGCAGGGGTATTGGATTCCATATTCGATAAATGAAGAAGCCATGGAAGACTGTAGAGAAATCTTGAATGAAGTTTGCTCATGTGGTTGCAAAGGCACAGGCAATTTTAAAGAAAAGGAATTGAATAAGGCCAGTTTGGAGGCACTCAAAAAATATGAAATTGAGCTGCAAAAAGAACTCATAAAAGTGCGGGGAAGGGTCAGCGAAATAGAAGCGGAATAGCTAGGCCTTTTTTTTGTCGTTTTGATTAAGTCATTGCGCAAATACCTAACAACAAAGGAGGTGATAAAAATGACTGAGCAAAAAGTTCCAAAAGGTTTTTGTGGTTGCGGATGCACTCCGCTAAAACAGAAAGAAATCAAAAAGACTGTTCCGAGCAAGATGGGAAAGGAGGCACCGAAAAAGTCCAAATAATCACATCGGAGCATATCATTCCTTGGGGGATAGGGAAAATTTAGATATTCCTGTCCCCCTTCTTTTTCAGAGTGAATTCGTTTGCTTTCCACTGCCTCCTAGAATTAAATCCTCTAGTTCATCCAGATAACGGCAAGCTCACCAGCGCCACCGGTCTACGCAAGGATCGCAGACTGTCTGGCGTCTGGTGAAGCGTTTGGTTCGCGATCGGGACCCGTCGCAGCACACGCTGCCCTGGGGGCGCACCGCGTCGGGCCGGGCGCCCGAAGTGGCTCGTCGAGCGTGCGCCACATGGGGAAGTCCCACTGCATGCGGTACTGGGCGTCGGCGGGGATCGCCGAGATCTGCCCCGGCTTCAAGCCCTTCTGCACGGACGTGCCTGGAGGGTTCACGTCGGCGAAGAAGATGTCGTGCGGGTTGATGAAGGAGAGGACGAGGAACCACGGCTCACCCGCCTTTCGCAGTCGCTCGGCGTTCGTGCGCAGCCAACGGATCCCCTCCGCGCCGATGACGCCGTCCACCTCGTATCCCTGGTTCTGCTCCCCTGTCACCTCGCCGTAGGGCTGCCAGACGTCGAACCCGTACCCCTTGAGCGCGTCGGCGTAGTTCACCCCTGGCTTCGGGAACACAATGTCCCGGTCGAGTTCGAACTTGCCGAAGTACGCCGTCGCGTAGCCGAGCCGCTTCATGGCGGTCCCCATGGAGACGGCGTTCGTGGGGAGGCTCGGCGTCCAGCCGAACATCATCTCCTCCTGGATCCCCATCACCTGCGGAGCGAGGCCGCTGTAGATCACGCCGCGGGACGGCGTGCAGACCGCCGACGAAATGTAGTGGTTCGTGAAGGTGACGCCACGGGCCGCAAGCCGGTCGAGGGCCGGCTGGCGGAACCCCTTCGCCCGGACCGGCTGGAACAATCGCTGATCGCAGGTGATGAAGAGGACGTTGCGCCTTCCCTTGTCCGACGCGTCGGCGTGGACCGGGCTCGCCAGCGCCGGCAACCCGCCGAGAATAGCAATCACCATAAGTGCACAGCCGAATGAATTCAGCATGAAGCGTGGTTTCATTGTCGCAGTCCTTTCTTTTCATGGCGCCGGGCTACTCACCACTGCAATACGGATAGTTCGCCCCTGGCACCCCAAGGCGGCCAAAGGCGTCAAGGACCTCTTGAAAGTCCTTGTCCACCATGTGCCCAGCGGACCAGAGCTGATCACATGCAGCCGGATCGCACTCGCCGCCAAGGGTCTCCCAGGGGCTGGTGGTTGCAACGGGGCATTTGCACTTTGCCTTAGTCGGGTCGTTCGGGTCGACCTTGCACGGCGCATCCAGGCAACTGGCCCACGTTGGCTCGTTTTCGCACACCAATGCCTTGAGATTCTGAGGCGGTCCGGCCTGGATCGGTGAAAAATTCGAGCTGAGCCCAGTGCCCTGAAGCATTCTCTCTTCACAGGTAGTCTTGCCCCAGTTCGCCCCTGACTCGACGTCGCAGTGGCAGATCGCGGAGTTCGAATCCGATGTGTCGATTTCGCAGGGGGCGCTGGTGCACAAGGCAAATCGTGGTGTGTCAACACAAAGTGTGCCGCCACCCACGGAAATTTCGGAAATTGCCGAATCATCGTGTCCGTCGCAAGATACCGCGAACAACAGGAGAATTGCTGCCGCGAGACAGGTCCACGTCCAGATTAATGTCCTCTTGTCTGCAATCATCTCATCATCCTCCTTGTGCCAATGATCATGTATTGCCTTTCTCCGGGGAGACCTCCTCCAGCCCTTTGTGTACTGGGAACTCGGGGGTCAGTATACCTATTACCGTTTTTTCTCCACAGAAAAGGGAAGGGGGACGTCTATGATTTTATGCGTTTCTTCCCCTTATTATGGGATAATCTACCGAAAAAACGCGCGTGCTCGCGGAGCGGGTTAATTGATTTGTTGGGCTGAATTGTTTAATGCCATTTGCTCCCGCAAGATAGGCATGTTGGCCTATGAACACAAGTCATTTCACCACATTCAGGACATATCCATTTCTCTTTTTCATTTCGTAGGAGTTGTTATCGTCTTTTTTCGATGTGTTTTTGTCATTATCAGAATGTTTAATTTCGTTTTATGGTCTGTCCCCTATTACTCTATTTGCATAGGTCGACCATAATAACAAGAACTAAAGCACTCTGTGCCCCAAACTGACCCGGTAAACCTCTCCACCCGAGTGCTACCACTACTGAATCAATAACAGGCCGGCCAGATTGGCCACCGGGATATTCTCTGGGTCGGCATTGCTGCCGTAGGGATAAATATCCCAACCGGACGAGGCGATCAAGTTGTACACATCTATCCCCACGGCCTCCATTGAGGGCCGAGCCTTAAGCGGAAAACGACAGCTTTCGCCTTTCAGTATCTGGCAGCCCATTTTCGGGTCACAAAGAGAGGAAAAGCAACTGCCGGAACCGAAACCCACGGAAAGATAATGTCCATCGTAAAAGGCCGCAGACTCCAGTTTGCTTACAATCTCCAAGATGCTTCTGAAGGCCGCTTTGCGCTCCTTGTCTCTACGATCGCGTTTGAGCAAATCAGAGCTCACCCTGCGGACAAAAAGCAACCCATGACTGTAGCCTTTGAGCAATTGTCGAATTTCCTCGGGCTTGGGAGCGTGGGGCGGGCATTGACCGCAAGTGTTATAGCCGTAGCATTGAGGCACCCTGCATTTGAAGGAAACAGCGTCTTTTACCGGTATTTTTGAGGCATCCACCACCCGTGCGTCATCAGCGCCCAACTCAAGGGCAAATTCGCAATATCGCTCAAGGTCTTGAAGCAGATTTGCCTGATTGCGGTCGGTAGTTATTTTAGCGATGGACATAAATGTCTCCTTTCTCTTTCAATGGATTCAAGACAGCTGTGTGCATTCGGGGGACAGTTTTTTTCTCCACAAAAAATAGTTGACAAAAAAATATATATACTGTTCCCGGAATACCTCATAACGATAAATGAGGGGAGGGTTTCGTACCGTGTTCTTAACCCCTATGGCGAGACAATCGATCAGGTTGATGACCTGATGGCGGTAAAAAACAAACTTTTACTCCCGATACACCGATGACCTGATCTTTGTGCCCAGATTTTTTGACCCTCCCGGAGTTAGATGCACCATTTCGTAATTTGCCACTTATTCCGCTTTGCGGCTTCTCCTATCCCAATAACTACAAACATTCCACAAGGTGTTCCTTAATCACCTTGGAGGGCTCACCGTAATCCTCGTAGTCGCCATCGTACGGTTCACGGCATAACCCCATCAAGCTGGGGCAAACCACCTGTCCATCCACATCCTTACATGTATAGGTTTTCAGATGACGGGTTCCCAACACAAGTGCGTTCAAAACAGTATCCTGACGGATCAGTTTACGCGTCAAGCTCAATACACCGGGAGAAACAAACCCCTGCTCATCTTCGGTCGCTTCAACTTTGTATTTTTCGCAGAGATTGCGGGTCTGCTCACGACCATCTTCCTCACAGACATTGATGCGTTTATAGAGCGTTGTATATGTCTGAGGAAATTCCGGGTCCTCAGGGATGGCACTGTCGCCTAACGGTTTTTCCGTTCGAATGGAAATAGCTACATCCACCACTCCCAGCGACGTCAGATCTTCCTTGGGTACGGGTCCCGCCTCTCCTGTAACGGCCACAGATACTAGAGCCCGAGAATGTACCAACGTACCAGCGGCCATTTCCAGAGCGCATTCTCTCGTGTAGACATTACCGACTCTGACTCCAAGGAATACGCGTTTTGCATCGCTGTCGTAGGTGGCGAAACCTCCATAGACGTATGCGCCATAGAAGGGAACGTTCACCAGAGAAGAGACAATCATTCCGCTCGTCAGAGATTCAGCGGTCGCCACATTCAAATGCCGTTCCTTCAGATTCTGGAGAAATTCCTCTGCCGCTTCATTAATCTCACCCTCGTACGAGTAAAGATCATAATTGGCTTCCGTGCAAAAACCCGAATTGCAGACATCACCGCGTCCGCACTGGGCTTGTTGGTAACATTCAAGGGTGTACGCCGAGGAGGTGCTATCACATGCGGATAAATAGGCGGCGAAAAGCCCGAGGATGGCAAACCCTAAAAAACCCGCTACAGCTCTGAATAACATGTTCTGTTTTTTTTCGCCTGTCATAGTCATTCCTCCTTTTATCGCTGATTAACATAAAACAGAAAACTCTTCCTCCAGAGTGATATCAACCCTTTCTATTGCATACACACCCGCCTCACCTGGGAGAGGTCCGTCAGGCCCAGGCAGATCTTCCTGATACCCTCCTGCATGAGAGTGAATTCGGGGGACAGTATACATATTACCGTTTTTTCTCCACAGAAAATAGTTGACAAAAAAATATGTATACTGTCCCCGCAATTCATACGAGCGGGAGGATCAGCCATCGCGGGGTCGTGCCACTCGACATCATCAGTCAAGAAGTCCACAAATGTATCGAGATCACGGGCGTTCCACGTATCGAGAAGCTTCAGCACAAGGTCCATTACTCCCCTTCAGCTGTATCCGTCTTCAGCTGCCACTCATGTCAGCACCCAACGACACTGCTTTGGGGCGGCATGCTCCTCGTCGGTCACAACAGCAGAATGTTCGCTTTTAATAATTGAGGTTTGCACCAAAATAAGGCTTTCCGCCACCTTTTATTGATGCAATCCAACTATCAAGACGGCCATCATTCATTTCCCAAAACTTTTTACATAACTCAAAGTACTCAATTACAGTTTCTTTCTCGCCTTTATCCAACAATTCACTTGCTAAGCTCATATTAGGACCGAAGGTGTTGAGTTGCGGTGAGCCTTTAGTATTACCGGCTTTTAATAGATATTCTTTAGCGGACTTAATATCGTTTTCCTGAAGAGCGACCCGACCTATAATAAGATTGCCATGATGAATGGCATTCCCGTAATTCCAATCATTTTTAAAATGATCGGCAAGAGTTAACAACTCGGTCGCATACCTTCTTGCATCTTTATAGTTGCCTAATTCAAAGGAAGCCTCAGCGGCCGATTTTAACATTAAGAACTTTTGATAGTCATACCCACTCTTTATAGTTTTAACAGCCCCGTCGAGCTTTTTATGGGCGTCTTTCTCTAAAGAAATTTCCTTATAAGCTTTAAGAAATTCTTTTTCTGAAATATCAGCAAATAATACAGATGCCGAAAACAAGATGATTAAAATTATTAGTACTTTTTTCATAGTATCGATCCTTGAAGCGAACGAAAAGCTCACCGGCGCGCGGTTATTTAGCGCGTCTGGTGGAGTGCTGGGTTGTGTGCCGGGCACGGCACGTGTTCTTAAGGGTGCGTGTAATGTATCACGCTTTCGATATGTTACGCAAGTCCCAGACCCAGCCAGGTAGTGGCGAAGGGTGTAG
>Ga0257125_1000393_pt1 | contig 59315 bp, 64 predicted proteins | sample SI106_200metaG_FD_190183 | JGI IMG/M metagenome (GOLD analysis project Ga0257125, IMG submission 190183) | Marine microbial communities from Saanich Inlet, British Columbia, Canada - SI106_200 | ecosystem: Environmental > Aquatic > Marine > Inlet | place: Canada: British Columbia | collected... | reverse complement strand
AGCCAGACACAAACCCAAAGAAGCCAAAAAATAAATATCTTGGATAGTTATTAAATTAAATTTTTCTTGCTTAATTAAATTTTTTAAATATTTTCTTAACTTAAATAAAGCAATAATCTTATTATTACTCCCCCGAGACTCAACGTGAACATTATCTGCTAATTCTAAAGATTGATTTTGACCTGGAACTACAACGAAATATTGATCAACTTTTTTACCATAAGCAACAGCTCGTTGAGCTGTTTCAGAACTTTTATCTAAAATATTTTTGTCTAATCCTAAACTTAATATTTTCATAAAGATTTAAATAATTTAATATGATCATGAGTAATTTTAGACCAACTATTATCAAAAATGCATAGCTCTATTTTTTGTAAAAAATCTTGATAATTTTTATCTTCTAACAAAAAATTAATAGCTTTTGTAATCTCATTAATGGCCTCTGGATTAATCAAATAAAAATATTTTTTTAGCTCAGCTGGCAATCCATTGTTTTTGGTCAATATTACCGCCTTACCTAGACTTAAAGCTTCTAGGGCAACATTTGGGCTTAGCTCAGACAATGAAGGTAATACGAATGCGTAACAACCACTAATTCTTTTTAGTAGCTTATCTACTGGCAATGGAGCTTCTATTTTTATATTAGTATAATTTTTAATTAAATTTTTTAAATTATTTTTTTCTGGACCATCACCAATTAAAATCAATTTTTTATTTGTTTTTATTTGAGAAAAAGCTTTAATTAAATTTTCTATATTTTTTAATTTAATAAATCTACCAGCAAATATAATTTCATCGGAATTTATATTTTTATTTTCTAGATTATTCTTTACAAAAAAGTTATGAATTACTGAATTATTTTTTTTATTCAAAATGAAATTAGCTTCATATAAATCTTGCTGCCATTGTGTGTTAAAAATAATTTTATTTGCTCGAATAAAAACTCTTTGGAAAATATTAAGATAAATTTTTTCTTTTATATTTTTATTAGTAGAGTAATATTTATGCAAAGGAATATTTATTTTTCCTAAATTAACCATTTTTTCCCAAAGAAAATCGCCACCGACTCTAATCACTAATGGCTTTTTTATTTTTTTAGCAAGTAAACTTGCCGGAATACCAGCGCTAAAATGATCAAAGGCATACAAAAGATCAATGCTTTCTTTTTTGTTTACATCCTTTAATTTTTTATAGTAACGAAAATAATTAGATAACTTATTCTTTCTTTTTATCCGAAAAACTTTATATGATAAATTATCATCAATGTCATAAAAATCTTGATCCGAATAAGTAACCACAGATACCTTATGACCAAGCTTAACAAACTCTTTAGCTAAGTTGGAAATATAAGTAGCTGGTCCACCTACTTCAGGAATAAATATGCCAGCGGCAATAAGTATCTTCATAATATTATATCTGTTGGAATATGACAGCTAAAACTGTTAATGAACCACAAAATAATAAAAATTTCATATTGTTTTTTGTATTTAATTTTAATTTATAACGACAATGTATGCGAAAATGTGATTGATTTATTGATTCATCTTATCAAAAACTTGTTTCATCTTTTTTGCAATAATGTCCCAGTTATATTTTTCGGATACTAATTTTTGTCCAGCGATTTTAATCTGGTTATATAAATCTTGATTATCTATATATTTTTCAACAGCTTGAGCAATCGATGATGAATTGTTAATTTTACAAAATAAACCCGTTTTCTCATCAGTCAAAAAATCTGGGATACCACCTATTTCTGTGCCAATTATTGGCGTACCAACTAACATAGACTCCAAAAAAGAATTACCTAAACCCTCAGATAAAGACGGTCGAATAAATATATCTGCTATTTGTAAATACTTAGGCAGATCCGTATGATCAAGATGTCCCAAAAAAATAACATTATCTGTTACGCCTAATTTTTGAACTAAATTTCTTAGTTCAAATTCATCCGAACCACTACCAAGTAATAACAATTTTACATCTATACCACTTTTATATAACAAAAAATTAACCGCTTTAATTAAATCATCTAAACCATTTTTGCTCACTAAACGAGAAACTGAAATTAAAATGATTTCATCTTCTAAACCCAAATGTTGTTTTAAATCTAATTTTCCAGCCAAAGGCTGGTCAGCCTCTGGCTGATCTTCCTCATATGATTTTGTTTGAAAAACTTCTAAATCAACACCATTTGGGATTAAAATAATTTCTCCTTTATTGCCCATCTGGCGAGAACGTTTACCAAGATAATTACTAATTACCTGGGTCAATTTTGCTCGACGATAAACACGTTTGTACCAAAAACTCCACCACCAAGTACGTTTTTTTAAAAATGTATCACTATCGCCACTTTGTAATGTCAAAAGATACGGCACTCTGGTTTTATACCTAAAAAATAAAGAAGTAGCTCCAGCGTAAAAAGCCATAATACTCCATACGAAATCAAATTTAACCATTTTATGCAAACGCAAAGCATAACGAAAGGCTCTTAAAGGATAGAGATATTTATCTATCTTTTTACCCTTGCCTACACGTCGCACATTAATATTGCCTATTTTTTCTTCATCAGGCCAATTAGTATCAAATTTATTAGTAATCAAATAATAATCAAAATCGGGATTACGATCAGTAATCTCCTTAACTGCAACTTCAGCTCCACCAATAAATGGATAATAAGCCACGGAAAATATTAATATTTTTTTTACCCCGTTAGATACGGGTTGATTTTTATTCATATACTAACACTGGCAAATCTTCTCAACTTTGCATTCTTCTTCATTTTTTATACAAACTTTGAATATAAGTATAAATTTAAACACATAAAACAAAATCTACACCTCGCTAATTACATCAAAACCCTTAAAACTACCTGTTAAGGCTAGCCCTATAATCTTTCCTTTGACTAATTTTTTTTCTCTTATTTTTTTAGCTATTTGATTAAAAGTGGCTCCGGAACCAACTGCATCATCGATTAATAAAATATTATTAAAAACTTTATTTTCACCTAAAAAAATAGTCTTATCTACATTATTAATTCTATCTTTTAATTTACTTAAAGTTTTTTGTGGTACAGTAATTTCAGTGTTGACCTTAACAATGTTTATTTTTGGTAATTTAAAAGAAAACTTTTTTTCTAATTCTTTTTGTAATTGAATATTTCTAGCAACAGTAGGAGGGACAAAAGATACAGCATCAATTTTAGCAATCTTAATTAAATTTAAAACTGGCTGTTCTATAATTTGAAAAATTTTATTGATTAACTCTCTATTCTGTGATTGTTTCGCATAAAGCAATAATGAACCTAATTTAGTTTTACCAAATCTTTCTATACTATAAAAATCAAGATAATAAACCTGATCTATATAAACTTGTTCAAAAGATTGTTTAAATTTCTCTAACCCTGAAATCAATCCTGTTTCATTATTTTTAAATTTATTATATTTATCTAATGTTTTAACGTAATCACTTACTGTTTTTTCTACTGGTAAATTATTATGCTCACACCAATAATTAAATCCCTTTACTCCAGCTAAAAAATCTCCATTGGGTGTAATAAATAAATAATTTTTTTCTATAATATCAGCATTATTTTTATCTGAAATAGTAATATTCTTAAAATTTGAGAATGTTTTAATCGTATAAAAAACATTCGGAGGTGTGCCAGTTTTACTTAAAATCTCTTGCTCTAACAATTTTTTTAATTGTCTAAAAACTGCTTGCTTGCTAATTTCAAGATAAGAAACCAAATCATTTGGCCTAACGCTTTTATTTTTTCTAACAAAATTAACGATTTTTTGTGCTGTGTTAGTTGTCATATTTTTATAGTTTACTATTGATAGTTTACTGTAAACTATCAACTATGTCAATAAACCTCCTCTTATTTCCTAAATACTCTAAAATTATAACAAATTTAAAGGAAAATAACAATCTAAATTTTTACTAATATTAGCCAAAATTAATAAAATATTATTCACGACATTTTCATTACTATTCACGACATTTTTTGATAAAAATATCATAAAAGCTAGTATCATAAAGGGTTTATTCACGACATTTTCATTACTATTCACGACATTTTTTGATAAAAACACTATAATTCTCTTGTTTTATTACCCTATATAATATATCATAATACTATGATAAAAGATAAAAATCTAAAAGATAAAAAAATTCTTTACTTAGTCACCCAAACAAAATGGGGTGGAGCACAGAAATATGTGCTAGAATTAGCGCAATATTTTAGTAAAGACAATGAAGTGCACATTGCTTTTGGTGAAACAGAAAATCAAAATCCAAAATTTTTTAGCATCGCCAAAAAATATAATATAAAAACTATTCCTATTCATAAGCTGAAAAGAAGTATTGATCCAAAAAAAGAGATTACTGCCACTCGTGAGATAAAAAAACTACTCAATAAAGAAAACTATCATTTAATACACTTAAATAGCTCTAAAGCAGGTCTAATTGGAGCTTTAGCAGCTAAAATGTATAATCTTAGCCCGCTAAACATCAGAGTACGTATAATCTACACCGCGCACGGTTTCGTCTTTAATGAACCGCTAGCTAAGATAGAAAAGATTGCTTATAAATTTTCCGAAAGATTTTCTACCAGCATTCAACACATCGTCATTACTGTTTCTGATTTTGATAAAAAAAGTGCCATCGATAATAAAGTCTGCTCTCCTCACAAAATGTTTACTATCCATAATGGTCTAGATTTTTCTCAATATAATTTTTTGAACCGAGAGCTTGCTCGCGAAAAATTAAACTTAGACTATGATAAAAAATATTTTGGTACTATTGCTAGTTTTTACAAAACTAAAGGACACACTTACTTAATTGATGCAATAAAATTATTAGTTGAACAAAAATCTGGACTAATAAAAAATCATCAGTGGATTTTTATTGGTGACGGTCCAGAAAAAAAAGACCTTGAACAAAAAATTATCGATAACAAACTGCAAGAATTTATTAAAATAGTTCCAGCTAAAGACGATGATTGGAGATACCTCAAAGCTTTTGATTATTTCATTTTACCTTCTGTTAAAGAGGGCTTACCTTATACAATATTAGAAGCAGGACTCGCTGGCATACCGACAATAGCAAGTAAAGTTGGAGGTATACCAGAAATTATTACAAATAATGAAACTGGTCTATTAACTACGCCTGCCAATCCTCTGTCCTTAAAAGCGGCTATGAGAAAACTAGCTAAAGATCATAATTTAGCAGATAAAATCGCTGAAAAAAATAAAGAAAATATTAAAAATAATTTTTCTTTAGAGAAAACTTTACACAAGACTGAGGAATTATATTTAAAATTATTTTAAAACCAAATTATATCATCAAACAAAAAAATACCATGGGATGCCCATGGTATTTTTAAATAATTTTGGACTAAATTATGATTGCTCTTCTAGTTTTTTTTCTAGTTCTAATATTTTATTATTTATTACCTCTGATTCTCCCTCTTCTCCTAAAATACCATTCCAAACATTTATAGCATATTCTATATCATTTATTCGCTCTAGGTAACTAGCATAATGTTTTGTTAACTCTAGATTATAATTAGTAATCTTTATCGCATCTACATAATACTTATACATCGCATCTGGATATTTTCTCATCTTTATATAATATAAAGACCCTAATTTTTTATAAGTATTAATATGTTGATTATTTAAAGATAAGGCTCTTAAAAATGCTTTTTCTGATTGTAAATAATCCTCTCTCTCTTCATAAATTGTACCTAACATTGAATATGCTAAATATTTTTCATTAAAACTTATACTTTTTAAAACATACAAACAAGCATTATCTAAATCATCAAGATTCCTATAATTTAAAGCTAGATTAAAATATTTTTCATAGCCATCCTCCAATTCTTCTAATTCTTCTATTATTTTATTATACTCTTGTACTGTTTCGTTATCTATAATGACACCAATGGATGTTTTGTATTCTTCGTGACCTATGTGACAAGTAAAACCGTTTACATTATAATTATTTTTTTTATTAAAAATTAAACAAAAAATTATACCAATAACGACTATGCTTATGATACTAATGAGAATTATAACTTTTTTTTTCATAATTATTTGTTAATAATGTTACTACATATTAACAAAAAAACAAAAAAAAAACAACCCCGAAAACTCGGGGTTGTTTTTGAATGTCTTACTATATTCAATAATTAATTAAACTAGTAAGTCAATGTTCCACCATTAACTGGCATGATGTCTGTGTCTGTAGTAATGCTATAAATTACATTATCATCCCAATCTACATCACTAGCTGTAGAAATAGATGTTTGTAATGTTTCATTACTAGTAGCACCTGTTGTATCACCTTTAACAACAAATGTCTTAGATGATCCAGCTGAAATTGTTTCAGCAAGACCAGAGACATAAACAATACCTTCACTATTATGACCATTGGCAATTGCATTTGCAGCAGTGCCACTTAAATAATCATAATCAATGGTAGCTGAAACTGTGACAGCACTAACTACTAATGCTGTAGCACTAGTTACTTGAGAAATAACACCACCAGCTGAACTTGTTACTTCAGCTCCAGCAGCACTATAACCCTTAATGACTATAGTATCACCCAATGAAAATCCATCAGTACTTGCTACTGTTACAGCAGTAGCTGCGTCAGCAATATCTGCTCCAAGTACAGTTTGTGAACCAAAGTACAATTCACCTGTACCTGGTTGTAATGGACGATAATACATTACATCGCCATCAGCAAAAGCAGCGCTAGCGGCAGTACTAACTGCAATAGTTTCGTCTGTTCCACTATTATCTTGTAGTTTACTAATTTCAAAAGTACCAGCAAAATATGCGGCACCAGTTGCATCGTAAACTCTTACGTTAGCGCCCATTGGGATACCATCTGCATCACCATTAGCAATAACCAATTCGGTTGTGCTATGAGCATCACCTGCACCACTATCATCACCTGTAGCAGTAACATAACTTTCTGTAGCTAATGCAGTGCTTAAATCAGTACTCTTATATAAAACAGCATTACCTGTTCCTGTGGTGTCAATTGTACCACTAACATTAATATCAACTGCATTTAAGACAGCATCGTAATTACTATCAGCAGAAACAGTAAATTCAAGTACAGTAGCTCCATTAGCTGGTGTAGCAGATCCACTTGGTGAACTTCCACCTAATGCTATGTTAAATCCTGTTCTATAAATATCTTGAGCTGTTCCAGTAGCACCTGATACAGTTTCTGCAATAGCAGTTCCTGAATCAGCACCATAAGTATCAATGTCTCCAGCAGCACTTAATGCCATTGTAACTGTAGCACCAGATGTTGCATTCGGATAATTATTTACAGTACCTTTAACTACTAATACTTTAGTTGTATCAGGTCCAATAAACCAATTAGTTGGTAATTGTAATTCTACATCATCTGTAGCATCAAAAGAAGCAACTGTTCCTAATAGTGTCTCTCCGTCATAGAATTTAACGTTTGATAAACTGCTATTAAAATCACCTACAGTTTCACTAAGTTCTATTCTTGAAATATTTACTCCTTCTGCAACTCCTGTAGTAAATTGTAATCTTGCTAACTCTGCATCAACTTCTCCCATTACTAATTGCCCAGCATCTGGAGTGGCTGCATCAACTGTAACAGCTAATGACCCAGCAGAGGCAATATATAAATTTTGAAGATCAGTCACGGCCAAAGAACCAGTCATATCATCACCAGTTTCTTCACCAACTGCAGCAGCAGTAACAAACTCTAGACCAACATTAGCTGATCCATATCCAGCAGCACCAGTTAAGATGTCTGCATAAACATCAACTACATATTGTGTTCCAGCAGGAATAACAACGGTATCAGATAATGAAAATTGAAAATCTGCACCTGCTGTTCCTGATAGACTACCTTGAGTATTTGCTATAGCAACATCATCATGTTTAAGGATCAAATTTTGAAAATTATCACCAATATCTTCTGTAGCGTCGCCACTATCATCACCAATTGTAATGCTAGATAAATTTACATCTTCACCAGCACCTGCGGTTAAAACAAAAGATGCAATTTTTTTCTCTAAAGCTCCTGCTACACCTAATGGATTAGTTGCAGAATAATCAAATAATGATAAATTCTCTGCAATACCTAAAGCGCCTGTTTTAACTGTTAAAACATTAGCCGCGGAAGTACCACCGGTAGATGTTCCTCCAGAAGACTGCTTTGTATAATCACATGATTTTACATTACCTAATTGGAATGTAATTGTTTCATCTGCTGTTAATGCTGTTCCATCAGCTTCTAACATATCAGCTTTCACTGTCAATGTTTTTGTTTCACCGGCTGGAACAATTAGTGAATTACCCAAAGATATACTTGTAGCGGTTATCTCTCCTAAATCAATAGCAGTACCAACTTGTGAACCGTCAACAAATAATTTAAATTGGTATAAACCAGTAGAACTACCCATATCTACATAAGCATAAATAGTATCAATCTTTAGATCTTCACCACTTGCGGTAAAATCAAATTGACCTATTTCAACACTACTAGCACCCATTGGCACATTACCACTAGCTGAACTAGAACCTCTTGCAACAGTTAATGAACCAGTGTTAATCGTTGTTTCATTAGCAGCATTAATTCTTGTCCATGAATCTTCTTGATTCGGTGTTAAATAAATATTGTATTCCATGTCTAATACCTTAAGATCGTTTTTGTTGTAAAGATAAGCTGTGTATGTTCTATCAGTACCACTTAAGATATCTGCTTTCAAATACAAATGTTTTGTGTTACCTTTTTCTATTGCATAAGGAGTGTCTAAATCAAATGTAACTGTTTTATCAGAAGCCATTACAGCTGTTCCTAAAACAGCACCAGCATAATCTTGTAATTCAAAATTAGCTAAATCTGCAGTATCAATAGTACCAATTAAAGTAATTTTAATTTCTTCAACTTGTATATCTTGATCTGCTGCTGCTAGTGTGAAGTCCCATATTGTTTGATTCAATTCACCTGGATCAATTGTAGCTACTGATGTACCACCGTCAGCAATAGTAACTTTACCTAAATCAGTAATATGAACAACGCTCATTGCATTACCATTAATAGGGAAAGAACCACCTATATTGCCACTGGCAATAATACCACTCTCATTAATTGAATAAAAAACATTTCTATTATTTGAAACGTCATCATCTAAATTAACTACTAATGATAAAGTTTTTGTTTCACCAGCAGAAACTGTAAATAATCCATTTGAATTAACAAACGATAATAATCCTTCTGAAACTGAGCTATAATCTGCTAAATAAGTATCTCCTTCATATAAATAATAATCTGCAAAATCAGTATCGGCTGAAGGAACTCCGCCTCTATTAAATTCTATAGTTGTAACATCTACATCTCCTTCACTAGAAGCTGTAAAATTAACCTTCATTAATTCAATACGAGCTTGAGCACCATCTCCATTTGTTGAATCTGCTATAATATTTCCAACAGCTGGAGTACTAGCAGCTAATGCTACTGTTAAGTCTCCTGTAACTGGATCATCATCATCTTCAACAGCCATATAACCTGATAAAGCGATTTCTTGACCAGTAATTGATTCGCCATCACCATAACCTGAAAGGTCAGCAGTTAAAGCGTAATCCATGTTGAAGTTATTAGCTTCAAAAGCATCCATAGAAGCGAATGCTCTTTTGGCGCCGTCTGCGATGTAGTAATAAGTATCACCACCATCTTCAACAACTACAGTACCATCTGGAAATGTAGCATCTAAATCAGCACCTGTAGCGCTGTAGCTAGAAGCGAAGTAACCTGGTAAAACGTCTGATACCATGGCTCCCCAGTCTGCACCATACAAACCTTCAGCTACCTCACCGGTAGGAATCCAACGTAAAACACCACCTGGTTCTACAGCATAAATTTTTGCTGTATTTTCATGAGTTACTAACTTAGTACCTTGACGATAAGTAACTGTACCACCGTCAGTGTACATGTCTAATTCAGCAATATCAACTCTGACAACAGCGTCAAAATTGTCATACCAAGTGTTGTAAGTTTTTACATCTGGATAAATATATTTCATGCCATCTGAACCAATATAGTATACAGCAGCTCCACTAACACCTTCTTGGGCTAGTAAAGAACCTGCGTCATAACTACCAGCAGCCTTCACACTTAAAGGAAGAGCTGACATTGATACAGTTGTGACAATCAATAAAGCAAAGACTGAAATTCTCTTTACTAAATTCATGTATTCTTTTCGTTAATTTATAAAGTGTTCACTAGCAAATAATCTTTACCTGGACTAAACCGTCAGCATCCGAATATCTTCGGACTAGAGCACAAATGTGCTGACTATAATGCCTGACACCTACCAATAATGGCATCGACCTTGCTGGTCATCAAACTCATAGGCGACAGATTAGCTCGGGTACGGACCCCGAAAGCAAGTATTATTTTATCTAGGAACAACAACAATAATTCCCTGATCGCGCGCGATTAAGCGAATAAGTTAGGGATTATAGCTTTCCTTCCGCGCATGGGAACGAAAACTATGTATCCATAACCTATAAACAATCACGCTTGGTTTGGGATATATAAAAAAATTATTGTTTTTTTAATTTACTTATTCTAAATCACTTTCTTCAATAATCGCTTCGTCTTCATCTAATTCAATAGCAGCCTCTTCCACAATATATTCTATCTCTTGTTCTCCGGTTTCTACATTAATATTGATTATTTGTTCTACAGGATTAACATTACCATCAATAACTTCTCCATCTATAGTATTTTCTGCATCCGCTTCAATTACAGCTGCTTCATCTAATATCTCTATCACGGTTTCTGCTTTAGCATTTATTTCTTTGCTTTCTGCTATTTTATCTAGAGCATCCTTTAAAGAACCTTCTTCTAATAAAACCTTAGCTTCATCCAAAATAACTCCTGCTTCTTGTGGTTGTTCTTTGACTTCAGTCATTTTTTCTAAAACTGGGCTTTCATTTAAATCAACTGGCTCAGCGACACCAGCTTTTAAATCAGCCTCATCATTATCTTCTACTGTTTTTATGGCTGAATTTAATTCAACTTGTCCAATAACATCTACTTTTTCTTGAGCATTATCAATATCATCAGATAACTGATTAATTTCATCAGCAATCATCTCGGCTACTACCACAGCTACTGCTGCTGCTTCTTCAGTAATTTCTACTTGTTCTTTTGTTTCCTCAGCACCTTCGGCAACCTCTACGGCTACAGCAACTGCTTCGGCTTCTATAGTTTCATGAACTTCTAAAGCTAAACTAACAGCCGCTTCGCCAACTTCTTTATTAATATCTTTAACATCATTTAAAGCTTCTTCAATGGCCTTATCATTAGACACAACAGCTTGCTCTTCTAATGATACTACTGCATCATTAGTAACTTCCGTCACTTTTTGAGCTAATTCTACAATCTCTAATGGCGCTTTTTCTTCTTTAACAATTTTCAAACCAGTGTCAACGGCTGCGATATCTTTTTCTAAATGACTAACCGCTTGTTTGATGGCCTTTTCTTTCTTAGCTATTTTTTCTGGTTTAACTATTTCGTTGTCTAGACTGGTTTCTAAAATCTTATCAATCTCCGATAATCTTTTATTAATATGCTTAATATGAACCTCGGTTTCTTTAACTGGATTAAAGGTTAAGGTTAGTTCTGCTTTTTCCATAGAACGCTTGATTGGCCACAATGCCTCACCAGGAACAGAAGCTTGAGCAGCAAATGCTGTACCAGACCCCATCATTACAATTAACAAAGAGATTGTAACTTTTGTTAATGATGGCATTAAACGACGGGCAAATCTCATCATTACCAAATCAAAACGTTCAGCAGTTGTAAGCTGCTGTGCTTTGTGTAATCTATTTTGAGCATGAATTTCTAACAACAATTCATGTTTTGTTGCTTTTTCCCAATCACGATTGGGTTGTAGATCTTTTGATTTTCCTAATTGAGAAAGCTTTTTTTCTAAACTCATATGATAATCTATTATTATTTTCCCTCACTAATAATGTATTTCAATTTGTTTGTTGCCCGATGTAATAACACGCGAACATTATTTTTATCCTTTTGTAAAACCTCAGCGATTTCTTCAAAAGATAAATCTTCAATATATTTTAAAATTAAAATTTCTTGATACGCTGGCTTAATTTGAGCTAGGTATTTTTTGACTTTAGCAACATCTAGAGAAATATCTAAGTCTGCAATTTCTTCTGTTGGTAAATTATCGTCAGCTACTTCATCGATTGGTAAGGGCTGACGATTACTTTGTCTATAGTGATCTATCACTATATTACGAGCAATTCGATAAATGAAAGCTCTAAAGTGACTAAGACTTTTTTGATCAACTAAGTGTTGCCAAGTTTTTAAAAAAACATCTTGGGTCAAATCTTCAGCGATTTGAGTGTTAGAAACCTTTAATAAAATGAAACGATAGATTTGTTTAACATATTTATCATAAAAAAATCCAAAAGCTTCCAGGTCTCCGTTTTTTAGCTTTAAAAAAGCGATTTTTTCTTTCAAATTGGTTTTTAAGCCTTTCATAGTATAAGACGTAATTCAAACAAAAATATTACAGTTTTTATTAAATAGATTTTTAGCTAAGATTAGCCAAAAATTGTTAAAACGATTATTTTTCTTAAGATTTATTAATATATTATGCTATATTATAGCAAAGATTAGCCAAAATGTAAAGAGCATAGTCTTAACATTTTGTTATTATTAATTGGCAACATTATAGCATAAAAAAACAAGAAAATACACCTAAAATACCCTGCGCATAATAATCTTATTGCGATTCGATTCACCCATTCATTATTCAAATTAAGATCATATTTACAGAAATTTTAGCCAAAATTAATAAATCATGCTTGGTGAAAAATCTTTTTCATTCACCTAATAAATAATATCAAGCTTTATAAATTAATGGATATATTGCCATAAGTTCTAGAATAGTCTATACTTTAAATACTAATTAGATCATAAAATTTATAATCCCTAATAAATATGTCAGATCAAAAAGAAAGTATTATTAGAGTCTCCGTTTCAGAAGCCGCCCAATTATTTGGAGTATCTACCAAAACAATTCGTCAAGCTCTTAAAGCTGATGAGTTACGCTATATAGTAGTCCGCGGGCGCTATAAAATAAACTTTATTTCCTTAGTTGAATGGTCACAAAAATCTACCCGTAGATCAAACTTATTAAAAAACCAAGGGCTTGGTCAATATGTAAACCAATGGAAAATTAGTAATAAAAAATACTCCCCTAATCCAAAATCTATTAGACTTGTTGAGTAATATTTACGTAACGAAATTATCAGATTTTTAGACATAATTTTTTAAAGAATTTTTAAAGTTTAGCCTTAGCTAAGCTGAGAAAATTTTTAGAAAATTTGACAAAAATATGGAAATTGCAGTAGTGAATTATTACGCAACAAGTCTATTTAAAAATAACCCCGAGCATAATCGAAGGGTTATTTTTATGTATCTTAATTTTATTTAATTTGCTAAAATCTGTTTAGACTCAGCAATGGTTAATGCTTTTTTACTTTTCAAAACGCTAACCAATTTGTCTGTCCGCGTATGTTTTAAATTCATACCTACTTCCATTTGACCTAATTTATCATCTAGATAATCTTTTGTCACCATTTGTGTGTTTATGGTCTTTTTTATTTGACCAAAATCACCCTTAAGGCTATTAACATCACTCCTGAGACCACTAACATCACCCTTGATACTAGAAATTTCTTTTCCTACATCGGTAGAAAAATCATTCACTGCTTTTAAAACATCGCCTATGTCTACTCTAAGATGATCAATGTTATTCTTCAAATCTTTAGTAGTAATTTCGCCTTTTTTCATAAATTTTACAGGTTAATAATAATTGGCCTGTTTTTACATATTAACAAGTTTAAATTACTTGGTCAATTTCTACAGTTCAATTTCAATATCTTGCTCAACTTCATTGCGCAAAATACGTAATGTCACTTTATCTCCAATCCGATAATTTTGTAAAACCGAAGTCAAGCTCCTATTAACAGACACGGTGTCGTTATTAACAGCTACTATTTGGTCATACATACGCAAGCCAGCACGAGCGGCGATTGAATTATAACCAACAGCTGGTATTTGAGAATTATAAATCATGTGACCTTTACGTAAAAAGCCACTATTATTTTCTAAATCAACATAATATATTCCTAAATTTACTCTGTCTGTTTTATTCAACAAATGCTTAACAGATTGTTTTAAGTACTCAGCTGGTAATAAAACCACCTTATTATCCAGATCATACGAAATACCAACCACATCACCATTGGCATTAAAATAAGGCGATGCTTGAGATATATTAATTTTTTGATTACCTAATAATAAATAATAATCTAGAAAATCTGTGGATAAAAATTTATCCACACTATAATGATCATGAGCCAAATAATTATCCTGATAGCTATGGTTAATACTCTGAGCAATATCTGTGTTAGTGAACAAATGCTCCCCTGCTCGCAAAGCATCAGTCAACGGAAAGCCAACTGCCTGTAAAAAATTAGCATCTATTTTAACAAAAACAACATTCATAAAATCATCACGCTGGATTTCTTCTATCTGATAAACATCGTCTCCCAAAACTATTAAATGAGTATCATTTTTAATAACTTGATCGGTAGATAACAACCAGCCGTCATTAGTAATAACTGTAGCTGATCCCAAAAAATCAGCTTCAGTAAATATAGGCTGTTCTAACTTATTTAATACTGCCGTAGCACCGTACACTCCTGCTACGCTTTGCTGATACTTACGAGATAATTCTAACAATGGTTGATCAATCTCAAATTTCACTATCCTGCTCGATGTTTGATTATCAACATAGGAAACATTAGCTGACAAATCACTGAATTGAACCACTAAATAACCTAGTGCTCCAGCTAACAATCCAATTACTCCGGCTAAAATAGACAAACTAAATAAAGATGGTGGTCGACTAGTAGTTGGTCTAACAAAATGCTTGTGTTTTATTTCCATACTTTTAAATTATAAAATTAAAGTAACCAATAATATGGCTATTACTACTAAAAATAATAACAGATAACGAATAAAATGTCGTGAACCCAATAACAACAACTCTAACAGAAAAAATACCCAAACAGTAATAATGGTACCAGCCACATAAAAACTTAATGGTGCTAAATACAATACTAGCAAAAGCTCTAACGATGTCAACAATAATAACCAAATAGAAAATTTAGGTAATTGCACACTACTAAACATCAATATTTCCTTGCCCCACCAATAAATAGCTATTAATAAAAAAATAATGCTGTAAACAACTGAGAAATTTATAAAAATAATTAAATGAAATAAACTAACAGCTAGTAACCAAAAAGATAAATAATACAAAAAACGATTAAAAGATAAATAATCCAAATCATTAATATCTTTTAATTTTACAAAATACCTAGACAATAACCAAAAAACTAAAACCCAAATAAATAACCACAAGATAGCTAATCCATAACGCAAATTATTAGAAGTCAAAACAATCATGAATAGCACCTGAGCTAGATAAACCAAGGATAAATTAATCCATAAACGGAAAAAACGGATAAAATTATGCTTAGCTAAAATCTTACCAGTAATAAGAATTAAAATAATAGAAATAATTCCAACCACAAAAACATTGGTAGGCTGATTAAAAATCTGCCAAAAACCAACTGTAATCAAGATTGGAGTAATAAATGGTATGAATGATGCTAACATATTATTTATTGATTTTGATTATATCACCTACTTTTAAATTTAATCTAGCTATTGTGCCGGCCGACACCTCTAACACTCTATTAATTGGCTGAGGCGAACGATAAGATGGTAAATCTCCCAAATTTTGTCCAGCCAGGGGAATTGGTACGGCTGCTTCCCAGGCAATAATTTCATTACCAATCAACCAAATAATATCAATCGGAAAATTCATTTCTTTCATCCAGAAATTTCTAACTTTTACATCTTCAAATACAAATAACATTCCCTGATCATCAGCCAAGCTTTTTCGGCCACTCAATCCTTGTTGACGACTAACATCTGTATCTGCTATCTCCACAATAAATTTTGCATCATGCACTACAATAGTAACAGTATTTACTTGCTGACCACAAGCAGTAATTATCAAACACGAAAAAGCTAAGAATAATAATTTAATTGACTTGCTCATTGCTTTTTAATTTAAATTTTAACCAACCAGTTAAAATAAACATTAAAATAAATAAAAATATCAAAGCACTTAATTTAGCTTTAGTGGTAAAAAATATAGAAACTAAACCAAATAACAAGCTGACAAAACCAATAAATAACACCACTTGCCGTTGCGATAAACCAACTGATAAGAGCCTAAAATGCAAATGTTGACTATCTCCACGCCAAATAGGCTGACGACGCTTTAAACGCCAAATTATCACCCATAAAGCATCTAAAATAGGTAAACCCATGACCAATAAAGCAGTAGCTATCTTGGATCCAGAAATAACTGCTAATACACCTAAAGTAAAACCAATCAAAGTGCTACCTGACTCTCCCAGAAAAATCTTAGCTGGATGCCAATTCCAGACTAAAAATCCCAAACAAGCTCCTGCTAAAGCCAAGGCTAACAGTGAGGTAGTAGAACCTACTACATCCCAAGATAAACTAACTATAAAAATTACCAGACTAGCAATCAAGCCGATGCCAGATGCTAGACCATCTATGCCATCCAAAAATTTAGTAGTGTAAGTCATGCCTAACAACCAAACAAAAGTCAGTAAGGCTATTAAAATATTACTTAAATTTATAAACGAACCAAATAATTGATCCAGATAAAGTACGCCTCCTTGCCAATTGGTAATATAGCCTATCTTTAAACCACCGATTAACATGATAATAGCCGCTATTATTGGCCCCCAAATAGTATATTTAGCTGGCCAACTATACTTATCATCCAAAAAACCATTAACAAGTAAAACAAAACCAGCTAATAAAAAACTAACAATTAAACTGGCGGACATGCGATCATCTAATAATTGTCCTTGCGACCAAAGATAAATAATAATAATCAATAATGTTGCATAAATAGCTGCTCCACCCAACAAAGGAATGCTACGTTGATGAATTTTTCGTTCAGCTAGCTCTGGATTATCTAAAATATTAAAACGGCGAGCAATTTTTATCACTAATTTTGTTAAAACCAATGACACTATAAAGCTCGCCAAAAAAATTAAAATAAATTTAAGCTGATAATCAATCATGACGCTTTTGTTTAGCTAACCAAGTATCCAAAATAGCCGTAGCCGCATGCTTATCAATATCTTTAGTAACTCCCATTTTGGTATATAATTTGGAAGTTAATTGCTCATCTACAGTCTCTACGCTTAAAGAAAATTTTTGTTTTAAAGATTCAATAAAATCTTCCGTTATTTGCAGTCGTTCATTTGTTTGTCCAGATAAACTATGTGGCAAACCAACTACCAATAAATCAATATCTTCATCGTTAATAATCTGTTGTAATTGATCAAATAAATCTGTATTTAAAATTACTTTATATGGTGCAGCCATACTATTAATCTCCGCTATAGCTAAACCAACTCGCTTATCACCATAGTCAATGCCTAATATTTTTTTAATTTGATCATTTTGCATAATCTAAGTTAAAATTTCACAACCATCCTTTGTTACTACTACAGTATGCTCAAAATGAGCAGTCAAAGAATCATCTGCACTATTCACACTCCAATTATCCTGATCGACAACTACATCGTGCGTACCTAAATTAATCATAGGCTCAATGGCTATTACTAAGCCTGGAAACATTTTATCTAGCTTTTTCCCTGGATCATAATGAGGGATCATTGGGTCTTCATGTACAGCTCTCCCGACTCCGTGTCCTGCTAAATCTCGTACTATTCCAAAGCCAAACGGCTTGATATATTTTTCAATTGCTTTGCCTATGTCACCTATATGTCCATCTGGACTTACTTGTGATAATCCTATTTCCAAAGCTTTTTTAGTAGCTTTTAATAATTTTTCTGCTTTAGGGTCTATCTTGCCAATTGCAACAGTAGTCGCTGTGTCAGTAAAAAATCCTTGATACTCCATGCCTATATCTATGCCAACCAAATCACCTTCGGCGAAGGCTATGTTATTTGGAATACCATGAACCACTGTTTGATTTACAGAAACACATACAGCATTAGGGAATCCGTGATAACCCTTGAATGATGGCTTACCGCCAGCTTCTTTAACTAATTTTTCAGCTAAAATATCCAAATCAAGGCCAGTTACACCAACTTTAACTGCCTTTGCTAGTTGATCACGAATATTGCCTAAAATATGACCACCTGCTCTTAGAATCTCTATTTCTTTATCTGATTTTTTATCTAGCATTTTTTAAATAATCTAAAATATCTTTAGTGACCGCTTTGATTGACTGTTCGCCATCAAATACAACTAACTTATTTTGTTTTTTATAATAATCTAACAACTGACTAGTCTCCTGACGATAAATAGCTAATCTGTTTTTGACTATGGCTGGTTTATCATCTTTTCTTTGCATTAATTGTTTCTCACAAATATCACAAATATTTTCTTTGGCTGGCTTATGATACTCTAAATGAAAAACATGACCGTTTGGACACACTCGTCGTTGTTCCAAACGACGCACCGCCTCTGCGTCTGAAATCTCAATATTAAATACTTTATCTACCGGATAATGTAAATCCAGAGCCTCAGCTTGTTCTAAATCACGAGGAAAACCGTCTAAGATAAATCCTGCATCATCTCCCAAGAGATCAATAGTCTTGAACATTAAATTAAGCACTAATTCATTGGGAGCCAAACCACCAGAATTGACTACATGGTCAATTTGCTTGCCTAAATCTGTCTGTGCTCTAATTTCTTTACGCAAAATATTGCCAGCCCTTATTTGTTCGACATCTAAATACTCTGCCATCCTGTCCCCCTGTGTAGTTTTACCTGAACCCTGCGGTCCCATTAAAATTATTTTGTTTATATTTTTGTTCATAATTTTTAAATAGCTATAAAATTATAGCAAAATAACACATAAAACTCAATTTTTTAAATACAAAAACCCCCAAATTTGGGGGTTTAAAAATACAATAAAAATTTATTAAAATCCTTCATAATCACGCATAACTAATTGCGCATCTATTTGCTTGACTGTTTCAATCACCACGGCTACTACAATCAAAATACTTGTACCACCCAAAGTCATCGTACGAATACCAGTTAATGGAGCGACCGCTATCGGTAAAACAGCTACTATACCTAAAAATAAAGCACCCGCTAAAATAATGCGAGTCATTACTTTGTTTAAGTATTCTGCAGTATGACGACCCGGACGAATACCAGGAATAAAGCCTCCTTGTTTCTGTAAATTTTCTGCAATCTGATCGGGATGAAATATAATGGCAGTATAAAAATAAGTAAAAGCAAAAACTACTATAAAATAGAAACCACCATAAAATATTTGATTCTGAAAGATATCAATAGTCCATTGAGAGGCATTAGCCAGCCAAGGCACACTAGAATGTAAAAAGAATTGAGCTACTGTTGGTGGTAAAATAATAACTGAAATAGCAAAGATAATTGGAATAACACCAGCTTGATTAACACGTAAAGGCAAATGGGTGTTAACACCACCGGCAGTTTTTTGACCAACCATATGTCGAGCATAAGATACTGGAATATTACGTTGACCTTCGGTAATCATTACAATCACTACAATGGTTATCAAGGTAATCAAGATGAAAACTACAAAACTCAAAATCTGAGAATTATCAAAAGCAATCAAAGTATTACCTAAAGATTGTGGTAAACTAGCAATAATACCAGCAAAAATTAACAAAGAAATACCATTGCCAATCTTCTTTTCACTGATCAACTCACCTAGCCACATCAAAAATATAGTACCGGCTGTTACCATCATTAAAGCTGTGAATAACTGTAAACTACTCATATTACCCATCAAGGCACCGCCAGTTCTTTGAGAAAGTAAGTGAATAAATCCATAACCTTGAATAAGGGCTAACGGGATAGTTAAACGTCTAGTATATTGATTAATCTTCTGTTGACCGTATTCCCCTTCTTTCTGCAAAGCTTCTAATCTTGGTACAATCATTACTAACAATTGAAAGATAATAGAAGAGGTAATATAAGGACCAACACCAAGCATGACAATAGAGAAATTCTCCATGCCACCGCCAGAAAATAAATTTAACATGCCAAGAATGTCATTGCCTGCAAATAGATCTTTAATACTACTAGCATCAACACCTGGAATAGGAATATGAGCGGCAATTCTAAAAATAATTAACAAAGCTAAAACATACAAAATACTATTACGTATGTCTTTGGCTTTCCAAATTTGTTGTAACTTTTTAAGCATCTTGTTTATCTTTTGCTTTATTTAAAGATTCTTTTATAGATTTTTTACCAACTAATACAATTTTACCACCAGCTTTTTCAATTTTAACTTTAGCAGCTTCGGAAAATGCATCAGCTTCTACATTAAATTTTTTGCTAATTTCACCTAAAGATAATATCTTTATGCCATTATTAATGGTATCAATCAAACCAGCTTTTAACAAGCCTCTAGCATTAATAGTGGCACCATCTTTAAAATTAGTTTGTAACTCTCTAACGTTAACACAAGCAAATTTTTTGTTAAGTGAATTAAAACCACGTACTTTCGGAATACGCAATAAATAGCTCTTCATGCTACGTGCAGTCAAGCCTGATTTACCACCAGAACGAGATCTTTGTCCTTTCATACCACGAGTAGAGTAAGTACCCTTACCAGTAGCATTACCACGACCGACTCGTCTTTTGGCTTTAATACCTTTGTGCTTTGCTTTTAAGTTATGTAAACCCAACATAATTATTTCTTAATTTCTTTATTTTCTTTGTCATCCTGCTTGTCCTTTGGAGCTTCAGCGGAAGAGGAAGCGCTAGCCGAAGGATTAACATCTTTAACCTCTTCTTTTGGTTTATCAGATGTCTTGACTATTTTTCTATGTCCAGCAGTAGTTACTTTAAAAGAATCTAAAGCTTTTACTGCGGCTTTAACATTATTTACTTTATTATTACTTCCTAAAATTTTAGCAGTAACATCTTTAACACCGGCTAACTCTAAAACAGTTCTCAAAACACCACCAGCTTTAATACCATTACCTTTTTTGGCCGGTTTCATCATAATTTTAGCAGCACCAAATTTCATGTTTATTTCATGTGGTAATGTACCATCGATGATAATCACATTAATCAAAGCTTTTTTGGCTTTTGATACTGACTTAGTAATAGCGCCAGCTACATCAGACCCTTTAGCTACAGCTACACCTATTTGGCCTTTACCATCACCAACTACCATACAAGCTCTAAACTTCATACGCTTACCACCAGCCATCACACGAGTAACTCGAGCTAAATCAACCATCTTTTGTTGGAACTCATCTCTCTCACGATCACCACGTTTAAATGGTCTACGACCACCTCGTTGAAATGGTTTTTTAGGACCACGGTTATTAGCCTGTGGATTTGTTGTATTATTTTGTTTCTTATACTCTGCCATAATTAAAAATTTATTCCACTTTTTCTAATGCCGTCAGCCAAAGCTTTGACTCGGCCATGATATTTATAAGCACCTTTATCAAAAATTCCTTCTGTAATTTTTTTATCAGCTAATTTTTTACCAAAAGTTTCACCAACTTTTGCTGCGATATCAGCCTTCTTACCTTTTTCTTTGATATCTTTATCACTTGCTGCAGCCAAAGTAAGACTATTCACATCATCGATAGCCTGTACATAGATATGAAGCAAACTACGAAAAACAGACATACGTGGCTTAGTCGCTGTACCAATCATCTTAGCACGAGTTCTTCTTTGTCGTCTAAAAAATTTAGCTTTTTTTACTTTATTTACATCTTTCATAAATCTATTATTATACTGAGTTTATCGAATGTTATGCTGAGCTTGTCGAAGTATTATGCTTTGACTACTTTACCAGCCTTACGTCTAATAATTTCATCAGAATATTTAATACCTTTACCTTTGTAAGGTTCTGGCTTTTTGATCTTTCTAATTTCTGCGGCTACTTGGCCAACTTGTTGTTTATCAATACCGGAAATTGTAATTTTATTCTTTTCAACCTCAGCTGTAATACCCTCTGGTACATTATATTCTACTTGGTGAGAAAAACCAACATTTAAAACTAAATTCTTTCCCTGTAAAACTACCTTAAAACCAACACCGTTTAGCTCTAATGACTTACTAAAACCTTCCGTAACTCCAACAACTGCATTATTTACCAAACTACGAGCTAATCCCCATAGTGCACCTTCTGATTTATTATCTAGATTAGCAATAGTAAAAACTAAGCTATCATTTTCTTGAGCAACCTTAACCTGTTGAGGAATCTCAACTTGTAATTGGCCTTTAGAAGATTTGATATCAACAACATTGTCGTTGATTTTTACTTCTACGCCATTTGGGATAACAATAGGTTTTTTTCCAACTCTAGACATATATTTAAATTAAATATTTATAAATTACCAAATCTCACACATTAGTTCTCCGCCAATATTGTCTTTTCTGGCTTGCAATCCAGTCATAACTCCTTTTGAAGTAGAGACAATAGCGATACCATAACCATTTAAGATTTTTGGAACTTCTTGACTGCCAATATAAATCTTCTGACCTGGTTTAGAGATTCTTTTTAGATGAGCAATTGCTGGACGATCACCGTCATATTTCAAACTTATCTTGATTTGTTTGAATCCATGTAATTCTATTTCCTCGACTTTACTGACATATTTTTCTGCTTCTAACAATTTGGCAATACTAAGTTTGACCTTTGAAAAAGGCAAAGCTACATATAGCTTTTTTACGGCTACTGCATTACGTATTCTTGTTAACATGTCTGCGATAGGATCTGTCATAATTTTATCTTGAATATTTTATATTTTTTACCAACTTGATTTTGTAACACCAGGTACCTCACCTTTTGATGCTAGTTCTCTGAAACAAATACGACAAAGGTTAAACTGTCTCATATAAGCTCGTTTTCTACCACAACGCCAACAACGTCGGACAATTCTAGTAGAATACTTTGGATTATCTAATGATCTTTTAGATTTTACAATTTGTGCTTTAGTTGCCATATTGATTATTTGTTTACTCCGCCTTTGGCGGGCTTATCTTTTTTAAACGGAAAACCGAAAGCTCGTAATAAAGCTAAAGTTTGTTTATCATCTTTAGCGCTAGTAGAGATGGTTAACTCTAAGCCGTGTACTTTATCTACATCATCCATACCGATTTCTGGAAAAATAATATGTTCTACAAAACCGATTGTATAATTTCCATTTTTATCAAAACCTTTTTTAAGATCAATTCCATGAAAATCACGCAAACGAGGAAATGTAGCATTCACTAATTTATCCAAAAAATCATACATCTTTTGGCCATGTAGCGTTACTTTAGCACCAACAACCATGCCTTCTCTGATTTTAAAATTAGAAATAGACTTACGAGCTTTGGTTAGTACTGGCTTTTGACCACTAATACGTTCCAAAATGCTCTGAGCAATTTCTACCCATTGTTTATTTTGAGCGGCTTTGCCTAAACCAATATTAATTACTATCTTAGTAATTTTTGGTACAGACATGATGTTTTTCAAACCCAAGTCCTTTTGTAACTTTGGTTTCAACTCTTTATTATATTTTTCTGCTAATCCTTTCATAATTTTGCTTAATCAATAGCCTCATTAGATTTTTTACTAATTCGAGATTTTTTCTTATTATCTGCTACTCGAATTCCTAGTCTTGTAGGCTTATTAGTCTTAGGACATACCAGCATAATATTACTAATATGAATAGGACCATTAAATTCTACTCTTTGACCTTTTTCACCACGTTGACGTGCTTTAATGTGCTTATACATTGTATTCACACCTTCAACCACAACTTTATTAAGTTCTGGTAAAATTTGGGTAACTTTGCCGGTCTTACCTTTATCTTTTCCGGCCATTACCTTAATCTGGTCATTAACTTTGATTTTCATTTTCTTATTCATACTACAATACTTCAGGAGCTAGAGAAACAATTTTAATGAACCCTTTTGCTCTTAATTCACGAGCTACTGGTCCAAAAATACGAGTTCCTTTTGGCTCTTTAGTTTTTTTATCTATAATAACAACGGCATTCTCATCAAAACGAATATAAATACCATTTTTACGACCCATCTCTTTTCTCTGACGAACAACAACCGCATGAACAACCTGACCCTTTTTTACTTGAGCGTATGGTTGTGCAGATTTAATAGTTACGGTAATTATATCGCCTAAGCGAGCATATCGTTTTCTGTAGCCACCTAAAACTCTGATGCATTGCACTAGCTTTGCACCGGAATTATCTGCGACTTTTAACATTGATCTGTGTTGAATCATATATTTACTATCTGCTACTTGCTATTAGCTTTTTTTAATAAACGCCAACATTTGTCTTTTGACAATGGACGACATTCTTGAATAACAACCTTATCACCAACTTGACACTCATTTTTTTCATCATGTGCCTTATGTTTTTTATTTACTTTATATTGTTTTTTGTACTTAGAATGAGTTTTGAAATTAACAACTTCAACAACAATGGTTTTATCCATTTTATTGCTAACAACTACACCTTCTAATCTACGTTTGATTACTTCTTTGTTCATATTATTATTTGTTTACTCCTCCTTTGGCGGACTTATCTTTAGTTTGAGCAGCTTCTAATTCTGCTGCTTCTCTTTTTTCGTTTAAGACAGTCAAAATACGAGCAATATCATGTTTGTTCTGACGTAAATTTCTGACGTGACTTAATTGATTGTTAGCAATACTAAATCTTAACTGACGAGTTTTATCTCTTAATTCAGCTAATTTTTTGTTTAAATCTGCAACACTCAATTGTCTTAATTCTTTGATTTTCATATCCTTATATTAACTCTTTTGTTACTATCTTTGTCTTAACTGGTAGCTTATAAGCAGCTAGCTTCAAAGCTTTTTTTGATGTGACTTCGTCCATACCACTCATTTCAAACATTATGGTTCCCGGTTTAACAACAGCAACATAGTGATCAACTGCTCCCTTACCTTTACCCATCGGCATTTCATTGCCTTTAGCTGTAATTGGTTTATCTGGAAAAATACGAATAAACACTTCGGCGCCACGTTGAACGTGACCAGTGATAGCACGACGAGCAGACTCAATCTGACGAGCAGTAACCCAGCTGGTACTCAGACTTTTTAAGCCATAATCACCAAAACTTAATTTGGTCATACGAGTAGCCTTGCCTTTGATCTTATCGCCACGATGCCACTTTCTATGTTTTACTTTCTTTGGTGCTAACATATATTTATTTGTTTACTCTCTGCCCGTCCGATAGGCTGGCGCCTATGGTGGACTTATTATCTACTGCTTGAATCTCAGGTTTTTCTTTGGAAAATAATTTGAAAGTTTTACCTGAATCTTTAATTTCATTTTTCTTGTCTTTTTTAGCGAAAACTTCACCTTTATAAATCCAAACTTTGATGCCAATTACACCATAAGTAGTACTTGCTGTACCACGACTATAATCAATATCAGCTCTCAAGGTACTCAATGGAATGGTTCCCTTTAATAATTTTTCTGAACGAGCGATATCTACACCGTTTAAACGTCCAGCTAAAATAATCTTTACACCTTTGGCTCTAGCCTTCATTACTTTTTCAATATTTTGTTTCATCACACGACGGAAAGGCATTCTCTTTTCAATATCTTCAGCGATTGACTGTAAAACAACAGCGGCTGACAAATTTGGATTAGAAACTTCTTTGACGTTTAACTGTAATTTTGTGTTACGATCTACAAATTTACCTAGAATTTCTTTTTTCAAATCTTCAATTCCAGAACCACCACGGCCAATAATTAAACCAGGTTTTGCAGCTGTAATGTGAATGCTAATTTCACCACGATTTCTTTCAATATCAATGCTATCAATACTACTAGCTTTCAACTTTTTCTGTAAAAACTTACGAATTTTGATATCTTGCTCTAACAATTCGGCATACTCACGTCCACCAAACCAGCGAGATTTCCAATTCTCACTTAAACCAAGTCGAAATAATTTTGGATTTATTTTACGTCCCATAAGCCTTACTTGTTAGTTGTCTTTCTTATGTTCTTGCTTGCTTGCTGTGTATTAGCATCAGTTCCTGTTTTTTTATCCTCTTTATTTGTCTTACGACCAAATAATTTTTTACTCTTATCTTTACCCTGAGCGTCAGCCGAAGGGTCATCCTTTGCAGATTTTTCTATTTCAGATAACTTAACAGTCTCTACTTTTTGCTTTTTATCTTTCTTAGCAACCTTTACGCCTTCTTTAACTTGGACGACAATATCAATATGTGAAGAATGCTTACGGAAAGGATGGGCACGACCAAAAGCGGCTGGACGCCATCTCTTTAAATCTAAGCTTTTATTGACCATAATACTTTTAATGATCAAATCCTCTGCTTTAACTTCATATAAATCTGTTGCGTTAGCGACGGCTGATTTTAATAACTTTTCAACAATTGGAGAGCTTGCCTTGTTTATAACTGGCAAACGTAATAATGCTTCACTAACAGACAGACCACGAATAGCACTTGCTACCAAACGGGCTTTCTTTGGTGAAACTCTCACATGTCTTAATTTTGCTCTTGCTTCCATCATAGCTTTATTTATTTCTTTTGTACTTTAGCCATCTTACCACCGTGATTGACAAATTTTTTGGTTGGAGAAAATTCTCCTAACTTATGACCAACCATATTTTCTACCACATACACGTTTGTGTGTTCACGACCATTATGGACACCAAAGGTAAATCCAACCATCTCAGGAGTGATAGTAGAGGCACGCGACCATGTTTTGATAATTTTACCATCACCTAATTTAGTGTTGCTAACTTTTTTTAACAACTTAGGATCAGTAAATAGACCTTTTTTTAAACTTCTTGACATAATATTTATTTAGCTGTTTGTCTACTCTTACGACGCTTGATAATGTACTTATTAGATGGGTTATTTTTCTTACGAGTCTTAATGCCGTAAGCCTTTTTACCTTTATAAGTTTTTGGTGATTTCAAACCAATTGGATTTGAGCCTTCACCACCACCATGAGGATGATCTACTGGATTCATTACTTTACCACGAACCGTAGGTCGAATACCTTTATGACGCATGCGTCCGGCTTTTCCCCAACGTATATTTCTAAATTCTGGATTTGATGGAGCACCAACTGTAGCTGAACATTTTTCAGATACGATTCTAATTTCACCACTAGGTAGTTTAATTTGTGCTTTACCATCGGCTAGAGCCATAAAAATAGCTCCGTTACCAGCAGAACGGGCAATTTGACCACCACGTCCAGGGTACATTTCAATATTATAAATAACTGTTCCAGTAGGAAGACTCTTTAACAGAGAACGATTTCCAGGAGTAACAGCAATCTTACCGGCTGAAGAAATAATCTTATCACCTACTTTTAATGTATCTGGTGCTAAAATATAGCGACGTTCACCGTCAGCATAGACCACTAAAGCAATATTAGCATTACGGCCAGGATCATATTCTACGGTCTCTACACGAGCTGGAATATCATATTTATCTCGCTTAAAATCTATGATTCTAATAAAACGCTTCACACCGCCACCTTTATGACGAACAGTAATACGTCCTTGATTATTACGGCCAGCTCTTTGTTTACGGATCACAGTCAAAGACTTCTTTGGGCGAACCTTACTCAAAGTTTTATTGATCAAGACGCTAGTGCGTCTACGAGCTGGGGTAGTTGGTTTGTATACTTTAATTGGCATAGTCTAATCTTAAATACCTTCGTAAATTGTGATGCTATCACCCTTTTTCAAAGTAACGATAGCTTTTTTTGTATTTTTGGTATGGCCTGTTTTACGACCAAAACGGACAAATTTACCACGTGCATTAATCATATGAATAGCCTTTGGACTTACTCCGTAGACTTCTTCTATTGCTTTTTTAACTTCAATTTTATTTGCTGTCACTGCTACTTCAAAAATATATTTACTAATACTGTTAGCCAATGTAGCTTTTTCAGAAATGATCGGACGTACTAAAACACGATAAGCTGTGCCATAACCTTTTTTATTACTTGTTGCTTTAACAACTTTCTTAGCTGGTTTTTTAGTATCAACTGGTTTATCGGTAGCCTTAACTACCGGTTTTTTATCTGCTACTTTTTTCTCTACAGCTTTTTCATTCGGTTTACTTACTTCCGATTTTTTTTCTGTTGTTTTTTTATTAAAAATTCCCATATCTTTATGAATAATGTTTCTCAACCTTGCTTAACAGTTCTTTACTGACCAAAACATATTGATGTTTCATCAAATCAACAATATTTAAACTACTGTATTGAATAGTATCTACTTTTGGTAAATTTTTACTGGCACGAACAATATTGTCTTCTGCTGATTTTGTAACAACTAAAGTAGATTTACCTTTATTTGGTAGTTTATTTAAAGCAAGGCTTAATTCTTTTGTTTTAGCTTCTGGTAAATTGTATGATTCAACTAAAATTAAACCATCGTGTGCTACCTTATCTGACAAAACCATAGATAGTGCAGCTTTTTTAACTTTTTTATTTACTTGTTTGCTAAAATTACGTTGTTTTGTTGGACCAAAAGTGATACCACCACCAATCCAGATTGGAGAACGGGTAGAACCATGACGAGCACGGCCAGTACCTTTTTGTTTCCAAGGTTTTTTACCACCACCGCGAACTTCTGCTCTTCCTTTGGTATGAGCTAAAACCTGACGAGAGTTTGCCATTTGAGCAACAGAAACTTGTTGTACTAAATCAGGATTAACTTTTACGCCAAAAAAATCTGCATTTAGTTTTTCCTCACCTAACTCCTTGCCGGCAAAATCGTATAATTTTACTTTAATATCTGCCATATATTTTACTTATCTTCTTTTTTAGTTTCTTCAGAAGCTTCTTTCTTCTCTTCAGTTTTTTCTTCCTTTACCTCTTTAACTTCCTTGTCATCTATAGCTTTAGCGGCGGATGATTCTTTTTTATCTGTATTCTCAGTTTTTTCTTCCTTAGCTTTTGGATCAATGAATTTAAGCTCGCCATCAGTAATAATACTTACTAAACTATTACGATGCCCAGGAACCGCTCCTTTGATATATAAAATACCATTTTCAGCATCAACTTCTACTAATTCTAGATTAGTAACGGTAACTGTATCAACACCCATGTGTCCACCCATACGAGTGCCTTTAAACACACGAGCAGCGTCAGTAGCACCAATGGAACCAGGCATACGTAATTGATCCTTATGACCATGAGATGCTGGTGAACCATGAAAACCATGACGTTTTACTACACCTTGAAAACCTTTACCTTTTGACACAGCGGTAACTTTTAGATTATCGCCAGCTTCAAAGCTAGTAGCATCAAAAACTTTGCCTCTGGCAAAATTAGAAGTATCTGCTACTGTAAATTCTCGTAAATAACGAAAATTACCCAGGTCTTTTAAGTGACCTGCCAGTGGTTTATTGATAACACGCCTCTTATCGAATCCAATCTGTACAGCAGTATAACCATCTTTCTCACCTTTTACTTGAGTGACAGCACAAGGACCAACCTTGACTGCGGTTACAGGAACTACACGACCGTTTTCCAAGAACTTTTGGGTCATCTCTACTTTTTTTCCTAAAATAAACTTGGCCATTTCTTTATTAATTACTCTATAAATTAACGATATAAAAATCGTGATTTTATACTCAAAAAATTTAAGGACAAAATCACGATCTCTAAAATATAATAAATTTTAGATTTTAAATAATAATCGATTAAATGTGACTTGTTCCTTAACAAATTTCCATCTTTCTACACACTTCCCAATTGGGGTTGCATAAATCAACAAAGATTTGCGTTAGCGTAATAGGGCTAAACCCATTACATTTTAATTTCAATATCCACGCCTGCTGGTAGATTTAAGTTTTGTAATGTGTCCATAGTTTGTGGTGTAGGATTGATAATATCCAACAAACGTTTGTGAATTCTCATTTCATATTGATCACGAGAATTTTTGTGCACAAATGTAGAACGCAAAACTGTAAACTTTTTCTTGTCAGTAGGTAGAGGAATAGGACCAATAACCTTGGCACCACTACGCTCAACAGTCTCAATGATTGTCTTGGTAGATTGGTCAATGATCTTATGATCATAAGCCCTGATCTTGATACGAATTCTTACCTGAGTTTCTTCTTTAGCTTGCATGAAAATGAACGTTATTTTTTAATTTACTTAAATTATTTTAAACCCCCGTCACGACGAGCGCGACGGGGAATAAAAATTTATTTTATAATCTTAGTTACTGCACCAGCACCAACTGTACGACCACCTTCGCGGATAGCGAAACGTGATGTTTCTTCTAAAGCAACCGGAGAGATTAATTTAACAGTCAAAGTCAAAGTATCACCAGGCATAACCATTTCTGTGCCTTCTGGTAAAAGAACTTCACCAGTAACATCAGTGGTACGGATATAGAATTGTGGTTTGTAACCTTTGAAAAATGGTGTATGACGACCACCTTCATCTTTACTCAAAATATAAATTTGAGCTTCAAATTCAGTATGTGGAGTAATAGAACCAGGTTTAGCCAAAACTTGACCACGTTGTACTTCTTCTTTTTTAGTACCACGCAATAGTAAACCAGCATTATCACCAGCACGTCCTTCTTCCAACTGTTTGTTAAACATCTCGATACCAGTAACTACAGTCTTAGTTGTGTCTTGTAGACCAACCATTTCAACTTCGTCATTTAATTTGATAATACCTCTATCGATACGACCGGTAACAACTGTACCACGTCCTTCGATTGAAAAAATATCTTCAATTGGCATTAAGAAAGATTTTTCAGTATCACGTTCTGGTTGTGGGATATATTCATCTAATTTAGTTACCAATTCTAAAATTGGTTTAGCAGCATCACCAGTTGGATCTTCTAAAGCTTTCAAAGCTGAACCACGAATAATAGGTGTTTCATCACCTGGGAATTCATATTTCTTTAATAAATCTCTAATTTCTTCTTCTACTAAATCGATAAGTTCTGGATCATCAACTTGATCAATTTTGTTTAAGAAAACTACAATATGAGGTACACCAACTTGACGAGCCAATAAGATATGCTCACGAGTTTGTGGCATAGGACCATCAGTAGCCGATACAACTAAAATAGCACCATCCATTTGAGCGGCACCAGTGATCATGTTTTTTACATAATCAGCATGACCTGGACAGTCAACATGAGCATAGTGACGTTTTTCACTTTCATACTCAACATGAGCTGTAGCAATAGTAATACCACGCTCTTTTTCTTCTGGTGCGTTATCGATTTGATCTACACCTTTGTCTTGAGCTACACCACCTGCTGCTGCTAATACGCTTAGTATAGCGGCTGTCAAAGTAGTTTTGCCATGATCAACATGACCAATAGTACCTACGTTTACATGTGGTTTTTCTCTGTTAAAAACTTCTGCCATTTTTATACTTCTCCTTTTGATAGCGCCCTTATAAAAATACAGAGCTTTGTAATCCAGCTACCTTAAATTTATTAATTAATGTGTTTATAAAAGTTTATTAAAACAAAAAGATTATAGCACGGTTTTTTGATTTTGGCAAGACCATAAAGAATAACTGCTTATAAAGCATTATTCTAGCTAATATTAGCCGAAATACTATGCAATTAATCTATTGGCTCAATATAATACTTATCCTCTTCTTCTGCGCTACTAGTATCCACGGATGCTTTGTCCTCTTCTTTGTCATCCTGAGCGTTAGCTGAAGGATCTGTCTTATCAGGCACTTGGAATTGCTCTAAATCGTACTCACTGTCAGTATTTTCAGGCATATCTGAAACTTCTTGAGCTGATTTCCAAACCGAGATATCTCGATTTAATTTACCTAATAATTGTTCTTCATTAAGCTCATTAACAGCTGAAGAACCAGTTAATAAACGATCATAATCAGTTAAACTCATAACCACATAAGGATCATGATTTTCTGAAACTACGATGATTTTATCGCCAGTTTTAGCCACTAATTTCAAAACTTTGTCTAATTTTTGGTACATATCCCAAAATTTAATGAATTAATAGATTTTTACCCTATAAAGCTAAATCTACAGGACAAATAATCCTTTTAAAGTAGTCAAATCTTATATAAAATATGGGCTTTTGTCAAGAAAAATAGCCTGAATCTTGACAAAATAGTCAAAATATGCTATTATAGTATATCATCGTTATTTTCACATACAGACAAAAAACAAAAGAAAAGGTTGAAAAATGAAGAATCTATTAACTGCACTTCTGGTACTTGTCATATCGTTTGTCTCCTCTGCTAATGAGGCGTCAATGAACGATATCTTCGATTGTTCTTTGACACTCGAAGATCGAGTTTCTCAAATGCAAGACGGGGGTGCAAATGCCGTTGATGGCGATTGTGACTTCACATCAAAGATCGAATTACAGTTATTGCTGTTGACACTTGAAGCAGCCATGGCCGAATCAGATAGGTTGGACATCATCCAAGGTGGAACTTACATAAATAAGTTCAGGGCCGGCAGCATATACATGTTCCTGTCCTTTCAAAAAAAGGCAAACAATAAGTTCAAGCTGGAGCTCAGCGGAGCGGAGTCAGGTGACATCCTCGATATCTGGTTCCATGTTAAAGGAAATAATTTGCGGATATCTTCGTTCGCACCCTGGAACTTGTACGTCGATTAGACCATCTAAAAAACTTCTCACAAGCCCTGCGATAATTTCAAAGGGCTTTTCTTTTTGACAAATTAATTTAGCTATGATGAAATAAAGATAACAGCTCATCACAATTTCAAATAAAGGAGGAATCATGAAAATCCTAATCAACCTAATAGCTTGGTGGCTATTTTTTTGTTTAGCTGTGAATGTTTCAGCTGCTCAAAAAACACTTACCATCAACGATTTACCGCAACTCAATAATTTAGCTACCAACATTGACTCTATAGAAGTTGCTTTTAGTTATAGCGGTCGTCCCCTGTTTTATATAACTCATGTTTTTACAAACGACAGCCTATACGCAGACTTAATAAAAGGCGAAAACTCCAGATCAAAATGGATATTTGCCCAAGACGTTATTGATGATTTTTGGCATGATAGAACCAGGGCAGAGTGGCTATATGTTTTGGAGTTTGTAATTATAAAAATTTGGAATGACAATAATAATGAAGCTAATGGTCATATAAGCATACCGCCAATGTCCAAAGAAACAGCAATTAACAAACTGATTCTTGGAATGGAAAAGTATAACCACTACTTCAAAAAAATCTCAATCACTGTCTATTTTCATGAGCAACCATAAAACCCCGCACATATTCATGTGACGGGGTTTCTTTTTAGAATAAATATATTTTAAGCGTTTTTCTTTTTGATTTCTTCTACTACATTTTTTGGTGCTTCTGCATAATGTTTGAATTCCATACTATAACTAGCACGACCCTGAGTCATACTACGCAAAGCAGTGGCATAACCAAACATCTCAGACAAAGGCACATCAGCATGAATAACTTTAGCTCCAGCCCGATCTACCATTTCATTAACTTGACCACGTTTTGAATTCAAGTCACCAATAACATCACCCATGTATTGTTCTGGGGTAACCGCTTCAACAGCCATAATTGGCTCTAAAATGACACCACCAGCCTCTCCAAAGGCAGATTTAAAAGCCATGGAACCAGCCATCTTAAAAGCTGATTCTGAAGAGTCAACATCATGAAATGAACCATCATAAACAGTAACACTTACATCTTGAATCTCATAACCAGCAATAATACCGTTGGCCATGGTTTCTTTGACACCTTTTTCAATAGCTGGAATATATTCTTTTGGAATAGTACCACCTTTAATCTTTTCGATAAATTCAAAACCTGCGCCTGCTTCTCTTGGTTCAATCTTTAACCAACAGTGTCCGTATTGACCACGTCCACCAGACTGTTTAATAAATTTACCTTCACCTTCAGCAATTCTAGTAATAGTTTCTCGATAAGCTACTTGTGGAGCACCAACATTAGCCTCAACAGTAAACTCACGTTTCATACGATCAACCAAAATATCTAAATGAAGCTCTCCCATTCCACCAATAATAGTCTGATTAGTTTCTTCATCTGTACGTACTGTAAAAGTTGGATCTTCTTCAGATAATTTAGCTAAAGCCATGCCCATTTTTTCTTGGTCAGCTTTAGTTTTTGGCTCAACAGCCACAAAAATAACTGGATCAGGAAAATCCATACTTTCCAAAATAACTTCTTGACCAGCTGCAGCTAGAGTTTGACCAGTTGTGGTTTCCTTTAAGCCAACAACCGCTACAATATCACCAGCATATACTTCATCAACTTCTTCACGAGAATTTGCATGCATCCGAACAATGCGACCAATACGTTCTTTTTTACCATTATTAACATTAACCACATAAGAACCAGATTTCAAAGTGCCAGCATAAAGACGAACAAAAGTCAGTCTACCAACAAAAGGATCAGTGGCTACTTTAAAAGCTAAGGCCGTAACAGGAGCATCATCTTCTGGTTTAATAGTAATCTTTTTTTCTTCATCACGAGGATCAGTTCCTTCCATAGCAGGAACATCTAGAGGAGATGGTAAATAAGCTGTAATAGCATCTAATAGAAATTGAATTCCTTTATTTTTTAAAGCTGAACCACAAAAAACTGGTACAATCTTATTATTTGCAACTGCCTTACGCAATACCTTCTTTAAATCATCTAAGGCTGGTTCTTCACCACCTAAGTATGTTTCCATTAAAGCTTCATCATGTTCTACAATTGCCTCAATCATCTTGGCCCGATACTCCTCTACTTTATCTTTCATATCCTCAGGAATATCTTGTTTTTCAAATTCTTTACCGTCTTCATCTAAATAAAACCAAGCTTCTCTTTCTAATAAGTTTATAATACCCTTAAAAGTTTCAGCTGCACCAATTGGTAATTGCATTGGATGAGCATCTTTAGTCAAGCGCTCATGAATAGTATCCATATCAAAATAGAAATCAGCGCCCATTCTATCCATTTTATTAACAAATGCAATACGAGGCACATGATATTTATCTGCTTGACGCCAAACAGTTTCTGACTGTGGTTCTACGCCAGCTACACCATCAAATACAATCACACCGCCATCTAAAACACGTAGAGAACGTTCTACTTCTACAGTAAAATCTACGTGACCCGGGGTATCGATAATATTAATGTTAGCTTCACCGCCACCAGCCCAATCAGTAATCGGCCAAAAACAAGTAGTAGCAGCAGAAGTAATGGTAATACCACGTTCTTGTTCTTGCTCCATCCAATCCATTTCAGCAGCACCATCATGAACTTCACCAATTTTATGTTTTTTACCAGTATAAAACAAAATACGCTCAGTAACAGTAGTTTTACCTGCGTCAATATGAGCAATAATACCGATGTTTCTTACTTTTTCTAATGGATGTTTTCTAGGCATAATATTTTTTCTATTGTCTATTTTTAAAAAATAAAATGCTGAGCCTGATACTAGCAGTTCAGCATTAAAATAATTTTAGTCTTAAGCAAAGTGAGCAAAAGCCTTATTGGCTTCAGCCATTCTTTGTACATCTTCACGTTTCTTCATAGCTGCGCCTTCACCTTCTGCAGCTGCGATTAACTCTTCTCCTAAACGTTTAAACATAGCAGAACCTTTACGAGCCCGAGTTGCTGCTAATAGCCAGCGATGAGCTAAGGTAAGTTTTCTTTCTCCAATTACTACAATCGGCACCTGGTAGTTTGCACCACCAATACGTTTACCTTTTACTTCCAAATTTGGAGAAATATTACGCATCGCAATATCATAAGTCTCTAATGGATCTTTTTTAGCTTTTTCAGAAATATATGCAAAAGCATCATAAACTATGCCTTGAGCAATAGTCTTTTTTCCGCCGAGCATAATTTTGTTTATCAATTTAGCAATATCAACCCTATTAAATTTAGGATCTGGTTTGATATTTCTTTTTGGTGCTTGTTTTCCTCTCATATTTTAATTTCTTTATTTCTTTTCTTTCTTAGTACCATACAATGAACGTCCTTGTTTGCGACCTTCAACACCTTGCGTGTCATATACACCACGAACAACATGATAACGAACACCAGGTAAATCTCTAACACGACCACCGCGAACTAACACAATGCTATGTTCTTGTAAATTGTGTCCTTCACCAGGAATATAAGCAGTAACCTCCATACCATTTGAAAGTCTAACCCTAGCAATTTTACGTAAAGCCGAATTAGGTTTTTTAGGAGTAACGGTAGTTACCTTCAAACATACACCACGCTTAAAAGGAGCTCCATCGTGATGCTCTTTTTTGGTACGTTTTAAACTGTTTAAGGTTACTCGCAAAGCTGGTGTTTTAGCTTTCTTACGAGCAGTCTTTCTGGGTTTCTTTAACAATTGGTTGACTGTAGGCATAAATACTAAAGTTTTATTATAAAAAATTAAATTTAAAGCAAATAATATGCTCTAAAAGTCCTCAATAAAATAGCATAAAAAAATATGAAAGTCAACCCCGTTAGATGTTTTACTACCTCACGGGGTCAATCACAAAGAGAGTTAAAAATAAAAAAAGAGCCTCAGACCAACTAAAAGTCGGACTGAGGCCATGCGAACGTTGACGTAGAGCTTGGTTTATCGACTTCGGATTGAGAAGAAATATCGTTCGAAAGTCCAACAAGCGCCAGACAGAGCTCTGTTCTAGGCAAATCACCTAGGAGTCTTTTTTTCGTTACGATAGCCGATTACCCTAACACAACACGTTCACTGTCTTGCAAACACTTTTCATAACATTGTTACGAAGAACAAAATACTTTTATAGTTTATATAAAAAAATAAATCATGTCAATAAAGAAACCAAAAATACGTCCAAAAATGTTAACATCTAAAAAACTATCAGCAATTAACAATAATATTAATATCCATGGGCCATTAACAGCGAATCTATGTTTAAAATCATCAAAACGTGATGGTAAGGTAGCAAATAATATCCTTGAACCATCTAATGGTGGTAATGGTATTAAATTAAAAACTCCCAGAACAAGATTAATCAATATCATATAAAATAAAAAGCTGAATATCATATTTTCAGCTGGAAAAAAAAGAATCGCTAATTTAAAAAGCAAAATAAACAAAATTGCACTCACAAAATTAGCCATTGGCCCAGCTAAAGCAACTAATGATTCACCCCAACGTTTATATTTAAGATTAAAAATATTAACCGGCACAGGCTTACCCCAACCAAATCCAGCTAATAGAAGCATCATTGTGCCAAACATATCTAAATGAACCAGGGGATTTAAAGACAAACGTCCGCTAAATTTAGCTGTACTATCCCCCAAGGCAGTAGCGACTGCAGCATGAGCAAATTCATGGATAGTCAAGGCATACACAATACCAGCGATTACCACAAAAAACATCATTGGATTCTCAAATAAAACACTTAATAACATTCTTTACAAAATTTAATATTTATGTTAGATTGCTTAAACGTCATTATAACTTAATTCTAGCAAAAAGCAAAACTATGGCTAAAGTATGTGAAATCTGCGATCGGAGAGCAGTAACAGGAAATTCTCGTAGTCACTCAAATATCGCTAGTAAGCGAACCATGGGTATAAATCTACAAAGCAAAAAAATAGACGGTAAACGTATAACCGTTTGTACTTCTTGTATAAAAGATATCAATAAAAAACAAGCTCAAGCTTAAATTACATATTAAATCACCTCTTCAGATATCCGAAGAGGTGATTTTTTTATTGCTAAATTTTAAAAATAGTCTGTCCTCTATCTGGCCCAACAGATACCACATCTATTTTACCATTAGTGTAATCTTCAATAAAATCAACGATCTCTTTAACTTGTATCGGCAAATTATTATAATCTTCGATCTTGCTAATATCTTCTTGCCAACCGTCAAACTCTCGGTAAATAGGTTGACAATGATAAAGTATTTCTGAAAAACGAGGAAAAAAATCAAGTTCATCTCCTTTGGTTATTTTTTTACCCGCATAAAATATATCCTCTCCAGTATACTTATATTTTACTGCCAATTTGATTTTAGCTAATTTAGATAAAACATCTACTTTAGTTAAAGTCAAATGTGATCCATTAAATTGCATAGCATATTTTAAGGCTACTAAATCTAACCAACCAGCACGTCTAGTGCGTCCAGTAGTAGCTCCATACTCATTTCCTAACAATCGCATACCAACACCTTGCTCAAATTCATCAGTTGAAACCAAAAGCTTGTCGACTTGTCCACTGTATTGAGATAACTCTTCATCTTTAGTATTTCCACTGGCACAATATAATTCACTTTTTTGGCCACCCAATTCAGTTGGAAAGGGTCCATTGCCAACTCTAGTCATATAAAAAGCTTTAGTGATGCCGAAAACATAATCCACTTCGCTTTCTCGTAAACCACATCCTTTGGCGAGTCCGGCAATAGCACAATCAGAAGAGGTCTGAAACTTAGTCGTGCCATAATCAATGCTTAATAATAAACCTTGCGCTCCTTCTAATAAAATATGCTTATCATCTTGTTTGGCTTTTGTAGTAAATTCTTCCAGGTCAACAATATAATCACGCAAACGATCAGCGTATTGACCAGTATATTTTTCTACTATAGCCTCAATATTTAAAATATTTTCCCGATCAAAATAAATACCATTTTCTAAATGTGGATGATTTAACACTTCCTTGGCTTGTTCTTTGTCTAGTTTATTTAAAATTGACTGTTTTAATTGTAAAAAAGCTGTTAATTTTTCTCTAAAAACTTCTTTGTTAAAAATATCATTAACAAACAAAGAATGACGAGCCGTAAAATCTGTATACAAAGGACCAATACCTCGACCAGTAGTGCCAATCTTTTGTTGCTTATCACTAATTCGATCTACTAATAAATGATAAGGTAAGATCAATGGTGCCTGATGAGAAATCTTTAAATTATTTATACTAAGACCAGCCTGTACTAAAACATCTAGCTCTTCTATTAACACTCGAGGGTCAAAGGCTACTCCTCGACCTAAAACATTTATTTTATTATTCTGATCATGCAGAATACCAGATGGAATAAGATGAAAAATATTTTGTTGACCATCTACAACTATCGTGTGTCCAGCGTTAGCGCCTCCTGTGCCACGGATAATGACATCTGCCCAATTAGACAATAAGTCTACTAATTTACCTTTGCCGGTATCTCCCCATTGATTACAAGTTACGGCTACGACTTGCTTGTCTGACATAAATTTTTTAAAAATCTCTTTTTGCATAAATTTAAATTTAAAAACTATTTTTTTTAATAAACATAATAAATTTATAAAAAACAAAAAACGCCACCAGCTAGATGACATTATTTAGCCATCCAGAGTAATCGTTTTGCCTCAAAATATAGACTACAATGTCTATCTCAAAATGAGACCTCCACTTGCTCGACAAAACGATTTAGCAGACGGCGATAATTAGTTCCTTCTTTTTGAACAATGCTAACCCCTGCAAAACAGGTGGGTCTCCGCAACTTAAAACCACGGCCTCAAGCAATATAGGAATCCCTTAGCTAGCGATATTGTAGAGTTTTTGATCATTCAAATAAAGGAACTACTTTAAATATAGCATATTCAAAATTATTGAACAAACATTAATAAAAAAATGGCTAATCTTAAATAAAAACTATTTTTCCAAAAAAAATCCCACAAATAATCATGGAATTTTTATAATCTATCTAGTGAATACTAGATTATTTCTTTTCAACAATGGTGTGCTTAGTGTAATCTGGTTTATAATCTTGTAATTCAAAATCTTGAAACCAAGTTTTTATTTCTACCTCTGCTTCCTCTACATTGGCTGAAGCATGAATTAAATTAAAGACACCTACTTTTTGAGCATCTGCATATTTAAAAGATAAATGCGCATAATCTCCTCGAATAGTACCAGGAGCAGCTGACTTTGGTTCTGTCTCTCCAACCATCTTTCTAACAACTTCTACAGCTTCTACGCCTTCAACAACGATAGCAACAATCGGACCAGAAGTGATCATCTCAATCATTAAATCACGTACATGTTGACCACGACGTTCAGCTAAATCTTCGGTATAATGTTTTAAGGCTGTATCTTTGTCAGACCAAAGAAGTTTAAGTCCGGCAATTTTTAATCCTGTTCTCTCAAAACGAGTAATAATTTCACCAATTAATCCCCTGTCAATTGCATCGGGTTTTAATAAGACAAGACTTTTTTCTAATGTTTGTGACATAGCTTTTTCTTTTATTAAAATAATTTAAAATTATAAACTAGCTTGGATAAAAGCTAGCTTATAAATAACATATTGTCAAAAAATAAACAAAGAAGAAACCTAAAATAAAATTAAGCCTTCTTTAATTTTTCTAATTCTTTTCTAACAGATTCTACTACATCCGCTGGCGTGACATTAGCTTTTACTAAATAGCCAACTGCACCTAATTCTTTACCTTTTTGAATATCTTCATCTTGACCTAAATTGGTCAATAACATTACTGGCAAGTTTTTTGTTTTTTCATCCTCACGAATAGCTTTTAAGACTGAAAAACCATCCATCTTGGGCATAATAACGTCTAATAAAACAAAATCCGGATTAGTGGTCTTGCTTAATTCTAAACCAGTAGCACCATCCAAAGCCTTAATAACTTCAAAACCTTCATTTTGAAATTTGACTTCATACATATTAGCCAACATTTCTTCATCTTCAATAAGAAGCACTTTTATTTTTTTATCTTCCATATATTTATCAAATATTAAATATTGACTTTATTATAAAGCAAAAATGTTTAAAAATCAAGCGTCCTATCAGACTGACCACCAAGTTTGGCCATCACTCAAAATAGTAATTATTCCTTCTAAATCATTACGTAAAACCTGACAATCCACCTGACTAAGACGTTCTAATGTTTCTGGATGTGGATGGTTAAACTTATTATTAATTCCAGATTGAATAATACATAGTTTTGGTCTAACGGCCTGCAAAAACTCTAATGAAGATGAATATTTACTACCATGATGGGCTACTTTTAATATCTCAGACGATAAATCAAAACCATTATGCAATAGGCCCACTTCTTCAACCGATGGTAAATCACCAGTTAGTAAAACTGAAATATTTTTATACTTTAATTTCAATACCAAGGAATTATCATTATAGTCTTCATGCTGGCTGTCAGCAGATATTACTTGCATCGATAAATCCTCTGCTAGTTGCCAACTATCACCCGCAAAAACTATCGTTGCTTGTAAACTGTATTTCTCTAAAGACTTTTGCCAAACTGAAAATAAAAAATCATCAGGCTGATGAGCAGTCACTAAAATATTTTTTACTTTATACTTATTTAACAATTCCATCAAACCCATCATGTGATCGGCATGATAATGACTAATAACTAAATAATCTATCGTACCATCCCACCACGGCATACTTTCCCCTAAACGATGAAGTAATAAATTATCTGCTCCGCCATCAATCAAAATATTTTGTCCTTGCGGCGTACGGATTAAAATGGCATCACCTTGTCCTACATCTAAAAAATGTAATTGCAAATAATTTTTATTATATAAGCTAAATAATAAAATAATAATTATAAGAAAAATTACTAAACTTATTTTAATTATTTTTGACATATGGTTTTAAAATAAAGCTTAATATAAACATAAATAATAAAGCGCTTAATAAATATATCAAAGAAAAATTTTCTAACTTTACAAAGCTAAAAGGAATTTGTGCAAGGTACGTTGTAGCGACAACAATTATTTTTAATAAAATAAATAAAGGCCAAGCAATAAGTTGAGCTAAAAATGGAAGAAAACCAAATAAAGATAACAATAAACTTAAAATCAAAACTGCTGGTAATAAAGGCAAAATAAAAATATTTGCTATCGGTGAGATAATAGATAAAATATGAAAATAATAAACTATCAATGGCCAAGTAAACATTTGAGCAGATAGAGTAACGGAAATCATTTCTCGTATTTTAAAAACATTGGGAATAAACTTTAAAATCCTCTGCCACCAATTGACATACCATAATAATCCTAAAACTGCTAAAAAAGATAATTGAAATCCAATGTCATAAACAATTACCAATGGATTAAAACTAACTAAAATAACAGCTGCTAATAATAAACTATTTATAGAAGTCGTCGGGCGACCTAAAAATGGACCAAGCATTACAAAACTAACCATCAAGCTAGCTCGCACAGCCGAAGATGGAAAACCCAATAAAAATAAATAGCTTAACAAAATAATAACAATGCCAAAAAATACTTGTTGACGTGACAAGCCTAATAAATATAAAAACGACTGTAGTATGTAAACAATAATCGCAATGTGTAAACCAGAAATAGCTACCACATGACTCAATCCGGTGCGAGAAAACATATCACGTAAATCAGACGGCATTTCTCGACGAGCAGCTAGCAACATCGCTTTGGCTAAAGAAGAGGCTGGTTCACGCAAATAGTTATTTAAGTTTTGCCAAAAATATTGTTTAGCGCTAAAAAATATATTTTTAAAATCTTTATTTTGACTTAACCACTTTATGCGTGGACGATAACAAGTAGCGTAAATATCATCTTTGGCTAAATATTGATCATAAAAAAATTTCTGGCCATTTTCATTGATAATGACTTCTGGTTGTCTGAGTTTACAACCGATTTGCAATACATCGCCGTAATCATATTCTGGATATAATGGAGTGTGGACTAAAATTTTTCCTGTATAGTTTCTTAAGTCTTGCGGCTGAATGATATATTGCCAGCCGGTTAATTTTTTATCTTTGCTTAAAATTTGTCCTTGCCAATCATAAAATTGATCAAATTCAAAATTAATTTGATTTAATACTTGATTACTAAATAAAGACGGCTGATACAGTGCCAAGATAAAACTGACCAACAAAAAAAGAAGGCTGCCTGTAATAAATAACTTGCTTTTGCCCATCAAAATCGCTTTCTTAAGACTTATTACGAAATCCTTTCCTAAGCAATTTCCTATTTATTGCTGCGACTTCGTCAAGTTTCATAAAATAATTCTCACTGTATTTACAATACACTGTCAAATTATTTTATTCACTTTCCTTGTCTCACTAAGAAATAAGAAATTTCGTGACGGAACGGGTTTCCGAACAAGTCTATGATTTGTCTCTATTTAAGCTAAAATATCAAAATAAGTCAAATAAAAAAACCGCCTAAAGTAAATACAATAAACGGTTGCTATTTGGTGTTCGACTCCTTGTCGTCATTTTTAGATCCGGTTTCTTCATGGCCATGTTTAATTAATGCATCCATTAAAAAATTAATGAACTGCATAATTTCTTTGGGCTGAAAACCATCCTTTATTAACAGCTTAAAAAATGATTCGGCAATTATTTTAATTGCGTTTTCACGTTTTTTAAGCTCCTCTGGTGGCGGCAAAACCTTTAGCGCTATTCGCCAATGTAGCATGATACCCTCCTTTTTTTAAAAAAAAGAACCACTCTAATTTATCACAAGAGTAGTCTAATATTAAAATGTTGTCAATCTTATTCTAAGATCACTGGTGCTAAAGGCAACCCAGGTAATAAATGACTATTATACATCTGGCCATTGATTGACCATAGTAAATTATTCTGACTATTATCCTCTGCTATTATTTGTTGATCTGTTAATAAATTCACCTGCAAACGAGCATCGCTATCCAATTTATTAATCTTGGCTAATAATACCAAGTCAATTCCTTCTTTATTTATTTTTAAATCTTCTTGCCAAAAAGTAGCTACAATCTTATTAGCACTTTGTGTCAAATTTACATCATACAATTGATCATTTATCCATAGTTCTAAATCTTCTAATTCAACAGCAAAATCATCAATAGACCAAGATAACTTATATAATAATAATCTTGCATCACCTAAGCTATCTATATGTGTCTTAAATAATGTCTGCCAACCATTATTTAATTGCTGAACAATTGATTGATCGGAAAATTGTAAAATGTTATCAATAACCAAAATATTACTCAAAAATGACGAATTGCTTAATGTAAATTGCTTACCAGAAACAAACCCCTTAGCCCAAACATCAGCTAAAATAAAATTATATTCCCCCAAATTCAAACTAGCCCTTAATTGTAAAGATAAATCGTGATCCGGTTTAACTACTGTAGTCTTATTTAATTCAAAAATAAGTTGCCCATCATCAGAAGACCAAGCATCGGCGATAATTTCTTGCCCTTGCCAAAGATAAAAATGTTGTTTATCAGCAATACTTGAGTCATGATAAACTAAAACCTTCTCTATGCTAGCAGACTCTCCATTACTAGTCAGACTAAAATCAGCCAACAATGAATATTCTTTTGCTACTGCTAAAAAATTATCTTTTGGCAAATTATTATAAGCAGAAAATTGACCACGCTCAATAATCTGTAAAGTTTGACTATTAATAGGAAAGTCACCAGCAGGCGTAAATAGAGACCCCTGATAGGACACAATGGCACTTGTAGCTTGCTCTAAAGAAAAATCAAAAGTATCCTCACTTATACCATTGTTAGCTCTTGGCCAACTTAAATAAAAATAATTATTACCTTTATCTAATTTATAATTACCAAGCTTAATACGTAAATTTCCGTCTACAACATCAATCTCACCTAATTGAGTTTGACTATGATAAAGAATAATACCATCTAAAATAGCCAAATCATCTATACCTTGTGCTGAAATATTCAGCTCATTTAGCATTACTTTATCAACATTAGTTTTAACAATAAAATCAAAAACAACCACCTGCTGTGTTTTGTTTGCTATTTGATAAATATCTGAAGATGGATTATTAAAAATAGTAACTACCACATCATTAATAGGATCACTTGCCTTTGAAATTGATCCTCGACTGATATTAAAAGCTGACAACAAAATAAAAGCCGATAAGGCTAATAATGTGCCATAAAATTTTACTCGAGTTTTTTTAGCGTGCGCTAAATTATGATGATGTGATACTAAATGTTCAAACATATAGTATATTATACCACAAAATATTTAAATCAAAAACTAAGATACTAGATCTTCCAAGCGACTTTTAATAAAAGGCATTAACTGACCATCTAAAACCTGTTCTGGATTATTAACTTCGAATTTTGTCCGATGATCTTTGACTAATTTATATGGGTGCAAAACATAAGAACGAATTTGATTGCCCCAAGCAGCGGCTGTATACTCTCCTCTGAGTAATTGCTTTTCTTCATCTTTCACTGCCTCATAATATCTGGCCAATTTACTTTGTAAATGTATTAAGGCTTGATTTTTATTTTGTAACTGAGATCTTTCATTTTGGCAACTAGCTGTCAGATTAGTTGGCAGATGAGTAATTCTAACTGCTGAATCAGTAGTATTAACCGATTGACCACCATGACCAGAGGCTCGATAAGTATCAATTCGCAAATCTTCTGACTTGATATCAATTTCTACTTTTTGTAATTCTGGCAAAACTTCAACCATAGCAAAGGATGTATGCCGAGCATGATCAGCATCAAATGGAGATAATCTAACTAAACGATGTACACCTGCTTCTGTTTTAAGATAACCATAAACATAAGCACCTTCAACCTTGAAAGTAACACTCTTAATGCCAGCAATCGCTCCCGATGAACGAGATAAAATACTTACTTTCCAATTATTATCTTCTACAAAACGTAAATACATCCGCTCCAACATCATTGCCCAGTCCTGAGCATCATCACCACCAGCACCAGCATTGATAGTAATAATAGCTGACGATTGATCATATTTACCAGTCAAAAATAATTGAGTTGCTAAATTATCATACTTTAACTCAATGGACTCTAGCTGCTCTGAAATATCTGGTAACAAATCTTCAAACTGTTCATCATCTAATAATGCTTGTAAATCAAAAATCTGGCCTGACAAATCATGCCAAGCCTCGATTAAATCATGTAACACATTATATTGAGTAGAAATTTCTTGAGCTTTATTTTTATCCTGCCAAAAATCAGGATCAGACATTAACTGTTTTAATTGATCTAAAGTTTTTTGTTTGTCATCCAACTTAACTATTTTTATTGCCTGTTCAATTTTAACTGTTAGATCTTTAATTTTATTTTTAAGCTCTTCCACAAAAAATTATTTACACATTTTTTCTATCATCTCTTGTACTTTTGGATCACAAACAGCTTCTATGTCAATGCTGCCTGCTTCTATGTCTATTTGTTCACTAGAATTTTGACCATCACCGGGATTTAAAATATCAAAAGCAGCCTGAATACCACCCATATATTGTTTAACAAAAGGAGATAAATAAATAACACCAAAAATAATAGGTGCTAAAATTAAAACAATCTTCAAGACGCTACCAATAGCACCCCAAATCATTTTTTTATGTATTTTTTCTACTACTTTATCTACTCTTTCTAAGGCAGCTTTATTTTCTAGCAACAACTGCTTCATTTCTTGTTTATCCATAAAGTCGACATTAAGATTTAACTTAATGTTATTATAGCAAAAAGCAGATAAGCAGACAATTTTTTAAATAACGTAAAATTACCTCATCATATGACTAAAACTTTGACAAGTAATAGTTCATTTGATTATTTTTTCTTAACTTTTTTCTTCAATAATCTATTTAATTCAGCTTGAAAAGTTTTAACATCTTTAAATGATCGATAGACTGAAGCATAACGAATGTAGGCTACTGGATCAAAAGATTTAAGTTTTTTCATCACAATATCTCCCAAAGTACTTGATTTGATTTCACTTTTAGCTTTTTTATGAATCTCCCGTTCTATTTCTCCGATTAATTGTTGAAAACCATCTTCTAGATAACTACGTTTTTGCAAAGAAATCCTCAAACCTTTTACTATTTTTTCTCGATTATAATTTTCCCGACGTCCATCGCGTTTAATTACCACTAGATCTAAAATTTCAATTTTCTCTATGGTAGAAAAACGAAAGCTACATTTTTCACAAGAACGACGACGACGAACATTAAAACCCTCGCCACTTAAGCGAGAGTCTATAACTTTAGTTTCAGTTGAATTACAAACCGGACAATGCATTATTATCTACTTTTTAATTTTTTACGTAAAAATGCTGGAATATCCAATTCTTCTTCTTCTTTAGTCTTAGGAGCCTCTTCTATTTTTTCTTCTTTTTCTTTAGGGGATTGAAAAGCTTTTTTAACTGTTCTTTCTTCACTTTTTTTAGCAAATGTTTCTTGATAAGACATATTCGGCTGCGTAGCTGTCCTTTCTTTAGTATCATTTTGATCTCTAAATCCAGTAGCAATAACTGTAATTTTAACTTCTTCACCTAATGATTCGTCAATTACTGCACCAAAAATAACCTTGGCCTCTGGATCACAAGCAGAGGTAATAACTTCAGCTGCCTCATTAACTTCAAACATAGACAATTCTGAATTACCAGCAATAGTAAATAAAACACCAGTTGCACCATTGATAGACAATTCTAATAATGGACTATCAATAGCTGCTTTAGCTGCTTCTTGAGCTCTATTTTCACCATTTGCCTTACCGATGCCCATCAAAGCAGATCCTGCTTGCTTCATAATAGCCTTTACATCAGCGAAATCGACATTGACTAAGCCAGGCACAGTAATTAATTCCGAAATACCTTGTACGCCCTGTTTCAAAACTTCGTCAACAATAGAAAAAGCTTCTAATAAAGATGTTTTTTTATCTATAATTTGTAGTAAACGATCATTAGGAATAGTAATAATAGTATCCACCTTGTCGATCAAACGATCTAGTCCTCGATCAGCTATTTCTCGACGTTGTACACCTTCAAAAGTAAAAGGTCTGGTCACTACCGCTACAGTCAAAGCTCCTATTTCTCGAGCAACATCAGCAATTATTGGTGCTGCACCAGTACCAGTGCCGCCTCCTAATCCGCAAGTAATAAAAACCATGTCTGCTCCCTCTAAATTCTTGGTGATATCCACTTCGTTTTCTTCAGCACTTTTGGATCCTAAATCTGGATCCATACCAGCACCCAAACCCTTAGTAGTATCACGACCAATATTAATTTTATTAGGTGCTACTGAATGATGCAAAGCCTGAGCATCTGTATTAACAGCAATAAACTCCACTCCTCTAATCTTGGAGCTTACCATCCTATTAACAGCTGAACCACCAGAACCACCTATGCCAACTACTTTAATATTAGCAAAAGTTTCAATAGACGGACTGACTTCTTCGATGTTTTTTCTTTTCATTATTTTATTATTCAAATAAATATTTTAAGGCCACAAAGACTTAAACCAACCACGCATTTTGTCAGTTGTTTGTCTGACAGAAGAAAAATTGGATAAAAAGTTTTTATTGGTAACTACATTTTTATCGGCCCAAATGACTAAACCTAAAGCAGTGGTAAAGTCTACACTGTTTAATTTATCAATAGGAAAATCATTATCTATAGGTCGACCCAAGAATACTGGTAATTGGAATACTTGTTTAGCTAAATCTACCGCTAAAGGCATCTTGGCACCACCACCCGTCAAAACAATTCCTGCTGGAAGTTTACCATCACGGCCAACCTTTTTCAATTCATCATTAACTATCTTAAAAATCTCTTCCATTCTAGCCTCGCAAATACCAACAATATCTTTTTTATAGACATAAGTGCCTTTTTTTTCTTCTTCTGAATATTTATGCAAATCAACCTCGTCACGTTTAGAAATATTATCAGCTATAGCTTGTGCTTGGTCTATTTTGACACTTTCAGCTGTTTCTACTGAAGTACGTAAACCAATAGCTAAGTCATTTGTAATATGTCCAGCGCCAATCGGCACAACTGCAGTATGCAAAATATCTCCTTCTTCAAATATTGCCAGTGAAGTGGTAGCTTGACCAATATTAACTACCGCCACACCTAAGTCTTTCTGTTTTTTGGTTAATACTGATTCAGAAGTAGCTAAAATAGAAAAAACCAAATCCTCGATATCAATACCAGTGCGATAAATACATTTAGTCAAATTCTTTATTTGTGATGACAAGCCCATGATAATCTGCGTCTCTACTTCTAAACGAACACCAGACATACCAATGGGATCTTTCAAATCATGTTGTTCATCTAAGTTATAACTAGTAGGTAAGACATGTAAAATTTCATAATTTGGTGGCGTAGCAATAGTCTGTGCCGCTTCCAAGGCCCTGTCTATGTCTGATTCCTCAACTTGTTCATTAGCCTTCGCTACAGCGATAACTCCTTTACTATTCAAGGTCTTAATATGTGTTCCAGATATACCAACTATCATTTTATCAATATTAAAACCAGTCATTCTTTCGCACTTTTCAACAGTAGCTGAAATTGCTGAAACTGCCTCTTCTATCGAAGTTATGCTTCCTCGATTAATTCCTTCAGATGGAGTCTCAGCAGCGCCAATAATACGCAAACTACCGTCTTGAGTAATTTGACCCATGACAATTCTAATGGCACTTGTGCCAATATCTAAACCAGTGATAATATCTTTACTATTAATCATAAATCAGATCAAATAAACTCAATAGATCTATTAATAAACTATAATTTGCTACACTAATTATAACTAAATTTTCATTATTTGCCAAATATTAAGTTTTTACCAGAAAAAAATCAAACTTCCTATTAAAACAGCAAATATTGCAACTACCAAAACCATGGCCGCTAACAAATCTTTGACTTCTTTGGCAAACTTATGAGTTTGTGGCGCTAACATATCCACCAAACGTTCAATGGCTGAATTCAGAATTTCTAAAACTAAAACAAAAGCAATGACGATTAATAAAATTAGCCACAAATATTTATCTAAAGGCCAATACAAGGCAACCGCAATAACTAAAATACCAAGCCAAATATGAATACGAAAATTTCTCTCTGTTTTATAGGCTACCTTTAAACCTAATAAAGCATGTTTGATACTTTTACATAAATGACATGACATAAATTACTTGTTTACTCTGCCTTTGGCAGATCTATTTTTATTTGCTAATAAACATAAAATCTCCTGCTCCATTCTTTCCTGAATTACTGTCTGCTTATCTCCTAATTCATGATCATATCCTAAGAGATGTAAAATACCGTGCACTGTTAATAACTGTAACTCTGCCTTTAATGTTTTTTTTCTTTGCTTGGCTTGCTCTTTGGCTCGTGATAAACAGATGACAATTTCTCCTAAAATTTCCGGTGAATCTATATTAAAAGATAACACATCTGTAACCGCATCTTTTTTTCTATAAACTTTATTTAATTGTTTTATCTCATCCTCATTAATCAAGGCTATGGATATAACTGAATTAACAGAAAATCGAGTTGCTATAATTTTTTCTAGGCCTGACAACCAAGAGAAATCAACACCCTCTCCTTTCTTGTTGATTGACAATGAAAAATTATTGACCATCTGTCAATTTAAAGCTATTTAAGATCATCTGGAAAGTGGTCATGAAGCTAGGGTCAACTCCTTCCTCTAAACTATAAAATAAAACATAAGTATAATCATCACTAAGATAAAGTATATTTTGTTTATCTGGAGTTTGCCAAGCAGTCAAATCATTTTGTCCTAATGTAGTAGTTACCAAATTTGGATACTCTAAACGAGCATTTTCCAAACGCTCTTCAATAGACAAAGTATCAATATTTTCTTCTACAGCAATATAAATTACATCGCCAGCTTCTGAATTAGTAGCAATAACAATCATATCTAGATCACCTAACATACCATCAGCTACCCAAGCACTAGGATACCATAAACTATAGCCGAATTCACTATTAGTAAAAGTGGCAACCAAACCTGAGTCGATCAAAGTTTCACCAGAAGCGATCGGACTATACAAGTTTACTATTTCTGAACCATCCGAATAACCATCGTTATCTGAATCATCATTATTTGGATTGGTACTATATAAAACTTCTTCTTCAGTGGTCAATAAATCATAATCAACATCACTATTATTCACTGGAGGTGGTGGCGGAGGTGGTGGTAATTCTTCTGAATCGTTGACAGTCAAGCCATTGCTAGTAAATTTATATTCACCAATCAAAGTAGCTATCTGACTACCATCAAAAGTAACTACAATTTTAAAATCAACACCATTATTAACAACTAAATAATCATACGCTGACCCATTTGCTTGACGAGGTAACTCATTGATATGTTCAGACACCAAGGCAGCTAAAGCTGTTGGATAGCTACCGAAAGTACTAAAATAACTAATTAATGCTTGCTCTAAAATAACTAAATCATTATTTATTTTTTCATCATGACTAACAAATACTGGATCATCGGCTGGTGGCTGATCATCGGCTGGTGGCTGATCATCAACCTCTTCAGTGTTTACTGGTGGCGTAACATCTACATGATCGGTATCAGCTTTTGGTACACTAGAATTTGCCCACCACAACATAGCACCAACAACTATAACCAAAAATAAAACAAAACCAATAATTGCTAAAATTATTCTTTGTCTGGCGCTAAATTGTTTTTTTGGAGATTGAGGTAAAAATTTAGCTGGCATGGTATGAATATTTTCAGGTTTTATTACCACATCCTTTTCTTTTTTTACCTCTTGATTAACAATAGTGTTAATCTCATTAGACATATCCTGCGTCTCCTGCACCTGATTATTTGTTGTATTATTTTCCATTATTTTATTCTGTTATTAGATCTTCCTGCTTTTTTGGCAATTCACCATCACCTAAAGGATTATAACCATTGCTTACTTCAACTCCATCAAGATATGTATCATTATCTGTATCCGGATTTAAAGGATCGGTTTCCCAAATAAATACTTCCGTTCGATCAAATAAGCCATCGTTATCTGTGTCTGGATTATTTGGATCTGTATGATAAGTTTTTACTTCTTCTCGATCAAATAAGCCATCATCATCAGTGTCTGGATTATTTGGATTAGTACCTAAGATAAATTCTTCCGCATTAGATAAACCATCATCATCATCGTCAGCATCCACATTCTCCTCTTCTTCTGGTGGAGGTGTGTATTCTTCCTCTTCTTCTGGTGGAGGTGTTTCTTCAGTTTCATTGATTATCTCTTCATTTTCAGTTACTGGTTTGTCAGTATTAAAAATAAAACTATAAGCTGCCCAAGCTACCACGGCCACTAAAACAAGACCAACTAAGGCTATAATAACTTTTTTTAATAAACTTCCTTTACCACTATCTTCAACTAAAATCTGATTTATATTATTTGGTACTTGTTCCGCTGGATTTACAGCCTGAGGTGAAGCTGGCAAACTCGTATTCTGAACGGGCTGTAATTTTCCACCAGCAATAGCACTTGGTTTGTCAAAAGCCTTACTCTGTTGATCTGGCTCTGGATCAACATCTCCAAACATATCATCTATTGAGGATTTATTTGCTGCTTGCGGATCCGTCGGGATATTTTGTTCCGCTGGATTTACAGCTTGAGGCACAACTGGAGTTACTGGTTGTTGAACTCCCGTTTGCGCTGGTTGTGGACTGGCTGGCGAGACTGCCTGAGGATTATCATTAACAGCAAACTGATCTAAATTAGCAGACGCATTAGCCGCTGGCACAACTGTATCAGTAACAGGCGCCTGAGGTGTTGCGCTGCTTGTTGGTGCTTGAGGCACAGCAGAATCAGCAGTCGGGGTGACTGCTTGATTTGTATCCTGAGGTATAGGATTATTTTGACTAGCTTGATCTTCTTTTTTTACATCGTCGAACATAGATATATAAAAAATTAATTATATTTTATTAAGATGGCTCAATAACATAGCGACACCAAACCTCGGTATCTGTACCACCAGGAACCACCCAAATGATATCCGCACCTGGAACCATGTGTTTCCAATAAGATGGATGATTAGGATTATCCCAAGCTCCACCTGGACTAGAAACATGAACATTGCTCCAACCTGCATCTGGATAATCCGGATCACTATTCCAATCGCCACCTGGCGCTACATTTGTACATGTCCATAGGCCAGTGGTGTTGGTCACAATGCCATAATCACCAGGCAAACAAAGGCTGGGCTTATGCTCCCAATCACCACCTGGATCATCTCCATCATGCCAACGTTCGTTTCCTGGAGTGTCAATATTATCAAATCCACAATCAATATTACTATTACAAGTATCAGGAGAAACAGGAGAACTTGGTCCAGGATGAACGCATGTGCCATTATCATTTGGATCCGCGGGATCACCCTCACAATCAATGTTAGTACTACAATAATCTCCAGCATCCGCACCCTTATAACATACACTTTGACAACTTAAGCTTTGGCATGAGAATGATCCTATCACTCCCTGCTGACCGCCATCCGTATCCCACGCATGGAAAGCAACAACGTTTCTATCTGTTGTTAGGTCTATGTCTAAATGAAATTCGCAAGCACCCTTATTGTCATCGCCTCCCCCACCACACTCCTGCCAATTACTTCCAGTACCTATAGAGGTGCCATTAACAAATAGCTCATAATCGTCATCTGCCATAAACTTGGCATTCAGCGCGTTTATATCACAACAAGCAGCAGTATTATCAATAGAGCAAGCTGTGCAAGTAGCAGCCCCTGCTATGAATCCAGCCTCTACACAAGATGCAGTAGCTCCTTCACAAGTTTCGGGACCATTAATATCTCCATCGCCACAATAACCACCAATGTATTGACAAGCATCAACTCCGGATGCGTTATTACCACACTCATATTGATTATTTACATTTGAATCAACTGGTAAAACCGGGCCATAACCAAGCCAATCACAATCCTCTCCAAGACCAGTATCATTACCATCACCGCAATAACCGCCTTCAAATACACAATTAGGATCATTACAAGAATACTGATTGTTTACATTTGAAACAGCTGGCGAAATCGGACCGTAACCATCCCAATCACACTCTTCAAAACCAATATCTAAACTACCATTACCACAATAACCACCTTCAAATACACAATTAGGGTCATTACAAGAATATTGCCGACCTACATGAGATTGAGCTGAGGTTGGCTCTGGATATAACAACGGATCACATTCTTCACCATAAGCTGTGTCAGCAGGCTGACCACTACCACACCAACCATCGGTCATTGTACAGGCCTGAGGTGATGCATCAGCTCCGCAAAGATACTGATGATCAGACGCTGAATCATCTGGGCCAGTTGGTACAGCATAAGTGTCTGGTTCACAATTTTCAAATGGAGTGTCAATATTACCATCATTACATGAGCCCTCATATGGATCACCATTATCACAAGTTCTGCGACAAGAGTCACAAGTCAATGTTCCTCCCAAACTACAACTCCAACCTGCTAACCCATTTGGATCATCTGAGAGATCGCATTGTTCGCCACCAGCAGAATCCCAAAATCCATCACCACAAGACATGGCCAAAGACCAGTCAGAACAAATTGGCTGACAAGTATTACATGTTGGTATATCTAATGGATCGGAACAGGTATATATAATGCCATTGTACTCTCCATTTGGATCGTCTGGATCCTCACATAATTCATAAGCAACATCAACATCGCCATCACCGCAATAATTACCACATTGATCAACAGTTAAAATTGGATCTGGCTCATACCAAGTACATTCAATTAAATCACCACCACCATCCAATGTTCCTGGTGGATAACAACCGCCGATATGTTCATTCCACCAATTTTGATCACTTATTGTAGTGTCACATAGATTTCTAAATCCACCATCACAAACTTCTTCATCCCATACTCCGTTTGAATTTTCATCTATAAAAGGCTCGGGTGGATTATATGATCCGTTTGAATTTTCATCCAAAAAATATTCATGCTCAACAATGCCATTGCCACAACTAATACCAGAACTACCACCGCCATTCATATTGATATCTTGACAATATTCATCATTGTTAAATTGAATACGATTATGTATAGGATCTATAGCCGGACCAAATAAGTGAGTGGCAAAGGTCATACCAGCACCATTAAATTCAAAATTAGCATCCAAAGAATAATCATCAACATTTGCTTCTTTATTGTATAAATACAACGATGAATCCTTAGAACAATAAAACTGTCTATTTAGATCATCCCAACAAGTATCAGGATCATTTTCATCTGGACAACTGGTAAAGCGGTTAATTGGATCAACTGGTAAACTAGCTGTCATTAAAGTTTGCGCAAATTCTTCATTCCAAGAAGGCCATCTAGTTATCGACACACCATTGATATAAGTACCAGAATTTAATACCGGATAATAAGGCACACACTCACCGCCAGTTGGACACTGATCATCCTCGGTACAGCTAATGTTGCTATTATTATCACATGATCGATGTAATTGGCCATAGAAATCTAATCTACCTTTAATATTCAACAAATCATTTAACCGTTGAGTATCTCTACGCAACTTCAATTCGCTAGCATTACAATTATTATCAGCTAAATCAAGACAATCAAAATTACTAGCACATAACCTTTCAATGTCATCCTGACAAACATTTGGGCTAATAATATTTATACTTAAATTCATATTAGTCAACATACGACTAAATATTTCACGAGTCGATTCTCTAGCGCCTATATTATGAGAAATAATATATATATTTGTATAAATATCTAAATTAACATCATCAACGTTAGCGGCTGAAATATAAACCGTATTACCTACCTGCAATGCCTGATAACCGTCAACCATAAATGCTTGACCATTAACTCCTGAATTAGGAGCATATTTTTGATACCAGTCTTGCACGGACAAATGCTCTGTATTGGCCATTACTCGAACACCAATAACATCGATAGCCGATGCATTAGCCGTAATTGTTATTGTATTACTATAATCAGATAAACCATTAATACCAAGTCTCCAAGCGGCTACTCGATAACTATAAATTTGACCGGCAATAATTGAGGTGTCCATAAAATTTTCAACATTAACCGGCACCTCAGCAATTTCCATCCAGTCAACGTGTTCAGATTTACGATATATCCTAAAAGCCTCTTCATCAGCTGAATTATCTGTCCAGTTTAATTTTACACCATCACCAGAATTACTAGTCATTTCTAAATCACTTGGCGGATTTGGAGCCGCAGGCACTGCAAGAACTTTATGTCTTAATTTACTAATCAACTTACTCCACCATGACTGCTTGGCTAGTTGTTGTGAATTATCTGTTATAACCGCAACGGTTGGATTAACTACAAAAACATATTCTCCTAGAGTTGTTCCATTTACACCTTTGATAATTGGATCAGCTAAATATGGCAATATACCATCACCACCAACTCCAGAATCCTGACAATAATAAGTAGAAAAATTAAAATCATTAGTATTAGGAAATTCATAAGGAAAACCTAAATCTGGTAATGGCCAGGTATTTTCACATAAATTCAAAGTAACTCTAGAATAGCCAGTAGCTGAACCAGCCAGAGCATCACTGGCTTCTACTAATAAATCGGTCATACCATTGTCATTATTAGCAGTTGCTTGTATAGATACGCCTATATTACTCTGTAAGGTTAATAAACCACTATGCTCTACCCAATTATAACTATCCATGGTTAATTCTAGTCCAGTAGCGTCATACGCTGCTGCTACATATTCATGTTGATTACCATTAAGGACTCCATTGACATCATCTGGACAGTCATTTCTACTACAAGTAAATAGATCTGGATGTTGATCAACGGTCACAAAACTTACCTGACAAACTTGATCATTGGTGGTGAACTTCCACATATAACTATCATCAATCGTATCACCATCAAAATCAAAATTATATTCACTTGATAGTAAATTTACTCCCTGTAAACTTCTAACTGCTCCGTGAACTATAGCTAAATGTCTATGATCTTTTTGTAAAATATCATCTGGATGATAAGTAGCTATAGTCTGATTATTCCTAATACGGGTACTAATATCACCAGAAACAGGACACCACCAAGCACCCCCACTAAACAAACAATTTGGCGGACCACCAAGTGGGTCTTCTTCATACAATTGAATCCCTGATGTTAAACTTGTATTATCCATCCTCATATCAAACTTCACTACCGTAGCCGCATTAATACAAGTCAACGGTGGATTTGTTGGAGCATGTTCTAATATTTTTGGTGCCGCTGGAGGAACCACAGTAGATTGTGAAACATCTAATATTCCAAAATTATTTATTCCAACACCATCAGGACCTGCTGTAATTTTTGACTCTATATTAGTCGTGCCATCAGATTGAGTCTGAGCATTAGCTATATGAGCATGATGAGTAACGGTGGCCACACCAGTATCACTTGATGACCAACCCCAGGTATATGGGCCTGGTAATAAAGCTACACCTGTCGCACTACAACTATTCGGAGCAGAAAAAGGTGTAGCTGTATAATGAATATTTTCACTCCAAGCAATAGACGGATAATAAGCTGGATCAACTTCTATTCTATCAACAGTACAATCTTCATCTCCACTAGTCTGAAACTGCCAAGTATGCTTATTATCTAAGTCATAACCTGCCGTATTTTTTATACCATTTGTTTTAATAGTCACCTGATACCAAGTTTCTGGATCAAAAGAAAGATGCTCAGCGTCAACTATATGCGTACCTCGCAATTCAAGATTATTTGTTAAATTAGCCATGCTTACTATACTACATGTAGCATCATTACACTTTTGTATCTTCATATTTGCAAGATCTACTAAAGTAGCATCATCTATTTCTGTGTTAAACCGTGCCCAAACCACCGCATTACTACATGACTCGTTACAACTTGGACCTTCGCCAACCAATTCTAAGCCAGCTTTAATCTTTGGGTAAGTTGTATTATCAAGATTATATGGGTTACCTAAATTTGCTTGAAATTCCACTCTAGAATCTGCATCATGTTCTGTTACCTGCAAACCAGTTAAACGAGCCCTTGATGTATTTGCAGGATTTGGACCAAACTCGATGAAACTTGCCTTACCAATATCATTAAGATCGGTCATTGCCCATGAATCCCAGGCATAACTTCCACCACAAATATTACAATTATCACCAATTGGTGAAGCTTCAAAATCTTTATCTTCTTGCACATAAATATCTGCTGCTGGACTCTGTGGCGTAACCACAATATGATCCACCTGACATAAAGCAGCTTGAGTTCTAAAATGCCAATCATAGGTAGAGCCATCCCAATAATCATTATCAACTTCACTGTAAAACTCTCCTAGCTCTACTTTGTACCAAGTATTAGATGATAAATTAACATCAGGATCAAAAACAAATCCTTCATTGCTAGTATCAAGATTTTTTACAGTTATATTCCCTGTCGTTGCTACCGTACAAGCTACATCATCAAAATCTCCCCCTGTGTTACACTTCCAAACTTGTATATGAGTATTATCAAAATCTATCTCTTTTACATCCTTGGTAAATAATCCGACTATATTTGTATCTATATACGCATCTTTTGATTCATGTCCATCTAAATTATCTGGCCAAGGAGATGGAGATTGCAAATTATTTTCACATAAATAACTTTCCTGCAAAGCAAAAGGCACACCAGCAGTAGTTACTGTCCAGGTGTATTCACAAGAATTAGAGCTCGGACAAGTACCAGCGGCATCACAATAATTACCAGTGCCTTGGATGCAACATTCATCGCCAATTGAACAATCATTGTCATCAGAACAAGTACCAACCGCAAAACTTAAAGCATTACTATATTCATTACTCGCATCATTTTGTTTCACTATTACTGGCCCAGATATAGCACCTATTGGTACTTTATAATGAATCTCATCGTTTGCCCAAGAAGAAAAGCCACCGGACAAAGTCGTTGTTGAACTGCCATCAAAAAAATACACAGTATCACCTGGACCATGGGTACTAAAATTATCTCCATACAGATTAATGGTAAATGAGTCATTAGCTGGACCATTATCTGGATCAATCTTACAAAGACCTGGCCCTGGAACACCATTAGTAACATCAAAATCGTATAAATTACTTTTTTTACTATCACCACTACGAGTCACCTGAATTTGATGTACATTACCATTATGAGCACTATCTGGCACTTTAACCACTATACTGCCATCCTGCCAATAAGAATCACTGCACTCTAGCGGAAAAGTAAAATCACCCTCAAAATCAGTAGGGCCA
>Ga0257125_1000390_pt1 | contig 59450 bp, 51 predicted proteins | sample SI106_200metaG_FD_190183 | JGI IMG/M metagenome (GOLD analysis project Ga0257125, IMG submission 190183) | Marine microbial communities from Saanich Inlet, British Columbia, Canada - SI106_200 | ecosystem: Environmental > Aquatic > Marine > Inlet | place: Canada: British Columbia | collected... | reverse complement strand
ATTACCAACCATGACCTTGAAAAAATAATAGACACTTCCCATGAATGGATAGTACAGAGGACGGGTATTGAGCAAAGATATTGGATCGATCCGAAAGGGACGACAGGAGCATCTGATCTAGGGTTTGAGGCTTCCAAAATGGCTTTGGAAAATGCCGGATGGGCAGCACAGGATCTTGATTTTATTATATTTGCAACACTTAGTCCTGATATTATGTTCCCAGGGTCTGGGTGTCTGCTACAGGCAAAACTGGGACTTGATTCAACTCCTGCACTGGATATCCGCCAGCAGTGTACAGGATTTCTTTATGGTCTTGCTACTGCAGATGCTTATATAAAATCAGGCCTTGCAAACAAAATTCTTCTGGTTGGTGGAGAGGTTCATTCATCCGGCCTTGATAAAACTACCAGAGGAAGAGATGTTACCGTTATATTTGGCGATGGAGCTGCAGCTGTGTGTATTGAAGGTGTGGAAACCAAAAAATCTGCAGGCCTTTTATCTTCATCTCTTCATGCAGACGGTAATTTGGCTGATGCATTAATGACTGAACTTCCCGCCTCAAGACTTCAATGTCGATTTCCAAAAGATATACCAGTTGATGATCCAAGATATTTTCCTGTCATGGATGGCCCGGCTATTTTTAAAAAAGCGGTTAGATTTCTGCCAAAGGTTATAAACGAATCCCTTAAAAAAGCACAAATTGATCTTGATGAAATTGATCTGATTATCCCGCATCAGGCAAATATGAGAATTAATCAAGCTCTGGGGCAATTTTTAAAATTAGATGATAATAAGATATTTCATAATATTCAAAAATATGGCAATACCACGGCAGCAAGTATTCCAATTGCTCTTCATGAGGCCATGGAACAGGGACGAATCGGTAAATCAGGTGATGTTGTCCTCTTTGCAGGACTTGGAGCCGGCCTTACCTGGGGAAGCATAATTTATAAATTTTTATAATGATCCTTTAAACAGGATATCAAGATAAAATTTTGTTGTAGTATCAAGGGAATAAAAATTATAGGTTTTATCAGTATTTTTTCTTTTAATTTGATCTCTGATATCACCAGCAAGCACTTTTCCCAGTTCAACACCGAATTGATCAAAGGGGTTTAAACCCAATATAAACCCCTCATATACAGTCCTTGCTTCATAAAAAGCCAACAGCATCCCAATACTCTCAGGTGTCAGGTCATTAATTAGTAAGGTTGATGACGGCCGGTTTCCTGAAAAATATTTCGCATTGTTATCATCCATTTTCCCTTTTGCCAGTCCCATAGCCTGGGCAATCATATTTGCCCATAATTCCTGATGATTGGACACACCGTTTGATATTGCCTGGGCTTTATTGTAAACAGGGTTTACCACTCCGATAAATTCAATGGGAAAGGGGCTGCCCTGATGGGCAAGTTGAAAAAATGAATGCTGGGCATTTGTTCCAGGTTCACCAAAAATGATTACTCCGGTTCTATGGTTTGTTACTTTACCGTCAGCATTGACTCCTTTTCCAAGGCTTTCCATATATAATTGCTGCACGTGTGGACAAAGATTAGATAAGGCTGTACAATAGGGAATAATCGCCAGGGTGGTATAATCCAGAAAATTGGAATTCCAAATACCTATTAAAGCTGCCATCAAAGGAATATTTTTTTCTTCCTGGGCATTCAAAGCATGTAAATCCATTTTATGACAGCCTTTTAAAAAACGATGAAAAGTATCAAAGCCAAAGGCAAGACTTAAAGGAAGCCCTCCAACTGCAGAGGTCACAGAGTATCTCCCCCCGATAAAATCAAACATATTAAAAGAGTCCAGTCCTGGTATTGAGGGATCATCACCCGGGCTGTCTTTGGCAGTCACTGTCAAAAGATGGTTTGCAGGATCAAGGTTGTTGTTTTTTAAAAATAAGAGGATCTGGTTAAGGTTGGCCATGGTTTCTATTGTGGTATATGATTTTGAAATAATAATCCAAAGGCAGGTTTCAGGATCTATGGTTTTTATGATCTGTCCAAAATTGTCAATATCTACGTTGGACAGAAAGTGAAGATCAATAATAGGTGCAATACCAGGTTTCAATGAATCGTAAACAAATTCACATCCAAGATAGGATCCGCCAATACCGACAACAACAGCATCAGTGAAAGATTTCCCTGTGGTTCCTTTTATTTTTTTGTTATGGATTTTTGAAGTAAAAGTTTTAATTTGTTTATTCACTCTGTTAATTTCAAAAATTACATCCAAATCATTTAATAAAATTTGATCCTGGGTAAAATCTCTTGCAGCCGTGTGAAGAGCCGGTCTATTTTCTGATTTATTGACAATTTTGCCGGAAACCATTTGAGAAAATTTTTTTTTTGCTTTTGTTTGTCCGGCTAATTCAATTAATTCTTTTAAAACGGATTTATCAACTAATTGTTTTGAAAAATCATAGAAGAATCCATTCTCCTGAATTGAAAAATTTTCAAATCTGTTTTCAGTTTGAATCAGATATTTCAAATGCTGGCTTTTGTCTTTAAAAGATTTTGAAAGATGTTTTAAATTTTGATAGGCTTTATGATTGCTGATACTGAATGTTTTAGAACCCATGGTCATCTCCAATTGAAATAAGAACTGTCCGAAAGCTTTGGCTATCATACGTAAACCCATTATTCCGGTCAAGGCCTGATTGGTAAAAGGATTAAGAAAATACCTTGACAATTCAACCAATAGACAATTAATTATACTTTTATGAAAAACAATATTGTTAAAGCACTTATGGAAAAAGGGGTAAAAATCCCTAACCCTGATTCAGTGTATATTTCTCAAGATGTTAATCCTGACAGGATCTCAGGTGAAAATGTTACAATTTATACAGGGTGCAAAATCATGGGGAAAAATAGTCTCATTATGAAGGGCTCTCAAATCGGATATGAGGCACCTGTTACCCTTGAGAATACTTTGGTGGGTAAAAATACAAAACTAAAAGGCGGTTTTTTTAAACAGGCTGTTTTTGCAGGAGATAATTCATTTGGTTCCGGAGCCCATGTAAGAGAAGGTACCATTTTTGAAGAGGAGTCAAATGCAGCCCATACAGTGGGTCTCAAGCAAACGATTTTATTACCCTTTGTTACACTGGGCAGTCTGATTAATTTTTGCGATTGCTTTATGGCCGGAGGAACAAGCCGTCAAAATCATTCTGAAATCGGGTCTTCTTTTATTCATTTTAATTATACGCCAAACCAGGATAAAGCTACGGCATCCATGATGGGAAATGTGCATCAGGGTGTGATGCTGAAGTCTAAGCCGATTTTTTTAGGAGGGCAGGGCGGCCTTGTCGGGCCTGTCAGGATCGGATATGGATGTATTACTGCAGCAGGATCCATTATCCGAAAAAATGAATTAAAAAATGACCGGATTTTACTCAGCAGCGGTTTCAAAAATGTATCCCTTCCAAGGCAGTTTTATATTTACAAAAATGTATCCCACATTTTTAATAATAATATATATTATATTGCCGGCCTTATTTGTTTACATGCCTGGTATAAACACATACGTCCTCTTTTTGTTTATGATGATTTTTCCAGAGAGTTGATCAGAGGAATGCAGGACAACCTGGATCTTTGTATTAAAGAAAGAATTTATCATTTAAAAAATTTTTGTGAAAAATTAAATCTATCAAAAGAAATACTTTTTTCAAAAACAAAAGACAAAAAATCAAGATCAATTTTAATTCACGAAAAAGCAATGGAAAAAATTAAGCAGGCTGAAAAAATTTTTAAAATAGAAATTGATAATAAAAATTTAAACAAAGCAGGTGAAAAATTTATTCGGATAATTGAAAAAAAAATTGATCGAGCAGAAAAAAAATATATAAGTGTTATTCAAAGTCTTGAATCTTATGATTGTGAAAAAGGGACTCATTGGTTGTTTGATATCGAAAAAAAAATTATTAATAAATTATTAATCTAATTGGAATGTTGAATGGGAATACTTTTTGGAACAGATGGAATAAGAGGACTTGCAAATAAATATCCCATAAATTGTGAGATTGCCTTGCAAACAGGAAGGGCTATTGGATTTTTTACAAAAGAGAATGGATATTCTTCGGTAATTATAGGAAAGGACACTCGGATATCTGGAGATATGCTGGAGTCTGCTCTTGCTGCAGGAGTTGCTTCAACAGGCATTGATGTATTGCTGGCAGGGATCATACCAACTCCCGGGGTGGCGTATTTATGTTCTATTGCGAAAAATGCCGGTGCAGGCATTGTTATATCTGCCTCCCATAACCCTTATCAGGATAATGGAATTAAAATTTTTAAATATGGCGGTGAAAAACTTTCCGATAAACAGGAACACAAGATTGAAGATTATATTCTGAATCAAAAAAATGTTCCACAGGGAAACGTTGGAAAAATAACTGTAATATCAGATAGTTTGAAACAATACGCAGATTTCTTACTGACAAAGTTTCCTTTTGGGAAACTTAATACCAGGCTAAAATTAATCATTGACTGTTCAAATGGTGCTGCATCAAAAATCAGTCATATTGTGTTTAATGATAAATTGTTTGACACGCAATTTATATTTGATTCTCCTGATGGAAAAAATATTAACCAGGCCTGTGGATCACAGCATACAAAAAAATTACAAAAAAGGGTGTGCAGGGAAAAAGCAGACCTTGGCCTTGCCTTTGATGGAGATGCAGACAGGTTGATTGCAGTTGATGAAAATGGCAATGTGATTACAGGAGACAGGATTTTAGCTATCTGTGCAAAATTTGCAAAGCAAAAAGGGGATTTACATCAAAATACAGTTGTAAGTACAATTATGTCTAATATTGGTTTGGATGAAATGCTTGATAATCATGGTATTCAGCATATTAAATCTAATGTTGGAGATCGAAAAGTTCTTGAGCAAATGAAGAAATCGGGTGCAGTTATAGGTGGTGAGGATTCAGGCCATATTATTTTTTTAGATTCACATACAACAGGAGACGGCTTGCTTTGTGCCCTAAAACTCATAGAGGTAATGTTAGAAACAAAAAAGACTTTATCGAGCCTTGCTGCTGTCATGACGGTCTACCCACAGGTGTTAAAAAATATTGATGTACCCGAATTTCTCCCTGATCTTTTGAAAAAAAAATTGATTGCAGATACAATTAAAGAAGTTGAATGCAAACTTGAAGGCAAGGGCAGGGTATTGATACGTTATTCAGGGACTCAACCTTTGCTTCGGGTTATGGTGGAAGGACCTGATCAGGATTTGATCGACAGATATTGTGATATTATTTGTGACAGCATTAAGGCTGCCATTAAAAAAGAGTTGTAAGGGATATTATTTTCTTCGTATTATCCCTTATAAATAAAAATTATTTGTAAGGGTTCCGCCCGTTAAAAAAAAATTATCCCAAAAGTCCTGCCTCATGGATATTTGCACAAGGTTAAGCGTTTAACATCGAAACAAATATCCATCAGACAGGGCGGGTTCAAGCACAAGAGCTGAATAATTACAATTATTTAAGACCGTATCCAGGTAAATCTTAATCTTTGCTGCCGCCAAAAATATGAAGCATCATAATAAAAAGGTTTATAAAGTCAAGATAAAGGGTAAGTGCACCCATTAAAGCACCTTTTCGTACCATTGCACCGGTTGCGTTATTTGGCAGTGTGACTGCCATTGTTTTCAGCTTCTGGGTATCATAAGCGGTAAGACCGATGAATACAACAACACCAATATATGAAATGATCATCTGCATACCTGAACTTTGTAAAAATATATTTACAACAGATGCTATAACAATCCCAATGAGGCCCATAAACATGAATCCGCCCAGGGATGTCAGGTCTTTTTTGGTCATCATTCCATAAACACTACAGCAAAGAAATGTTACAGAACAAATCATAAATGTAGATACAATAGAGGTTGAAGTATACCTGAAAAAAATAAATGAAAGCGTAATACCGTTCAGGATAGAATAGATAATGAACAATGCAGTTGCTGTAGCGGCATTTAATTTTTGAATTCTTGCGCTCAGATAAAATACAAATCCAAGTTCTGCAATAATGATTATCATTATCAGACCCGGGGTTCCATAAATAAACTGAGCGATTGTTTCATTGTGCGCCACATAGTATGCGGTAAAACCTGTAAGGCATAAGGCTATCGCCATCCAGTTGTAGACACTTCTAATAAATGAATTTGTTTTTACAAGGACAGTATTTTGTGAAAAAGATGATGCGGATTCCATTTTGTTTTCCTCCAGAAAAGTTATTTTTAAGAGGTAATATAACACGGAAGGGGGAAATTACAAGATTACAATTTGGTTATGTGGTGATTATAAGCGGTTTTGACTTATATTTTAAAAAGTTTACATAATATATATTATCAGACATTAACTAAACAGGTGCATCTTGCCATAAAAAAAATTACAAGGGTATAATCACAAAATTACAACCGGGTTAATAATGGGCTGTTTAAAATTTTAAATAATTTTATTGTTAAAACATCTCCATTGTTTTATATTTGTGGACTTTGTGGGTTTTGTTGATGAAATGGATAATAATGACAGAAAAAAATACCGGACATATTTACACTGTTTCTAAATTAACAAGGGAAATTAAATTTCTTTTAGAAGAAACCTATCCGTTTATCTGGGTAACAGGTGAAATTTCAAACTATTCAGTTCCGTTCTCAGGCCATTCCTATTTTACTATAAAAGATCGCAAAGCTGTTATAAGCGCCGTGATGTTTAAAAATCAAAAACAAAAATTATTGTTTAATCCTGAAAATGGTATGAAAATTATCGGGATGGCAAGACTTTCCTTATATGAACCCAGAGGAACTTACCAACTTATTTTCGAATATTTAGAGCCGGAAGGTGCAGGTTCAATGCAGGTGGCTTTTGAACAGTTGAAAACTAAATTAGCAGATAAAGGCTTTTTTGATGACTCCTGTAAAAAACCAATTGTGTTTTTCCCTTCAAGCATCAGTGTTATTTCTTCAGGGACCGGTGCTGCGGTAAGAGATATTATCAATATTGCCATACGACGTTTTCCAAATTGCAGTATTGATATCCTTCCTGTTAAAGTCCAGGGAAATGAATCAGAGAATGAGATTTGTGATGCTATAGCCCTTGTTAATAATCATTTAAAATCTGATCTAATAATTCTTGCACGAGGCGGCGGTTCTCTTGAAGATCTAAGTGCATTTAATTCAGAGGCTGTTGCAAATGCTATTTTTAAATCCATAGTACCCATTATTACCGGCGTCGGACATGAGACTGATTTTACCATTGCTGATTTTGTTGCGGATCTAAGAGCACCCACACCATCAGCGGCAGCAGAGCTTGCCCTGCCCGATAAAAATCATCTCATTCAAAGGATTTCAACTCTACAGGAAAGTTTGAATCGATTATTAAAAATAAAAATCTATGACCTGAAGCAGAATGTGATGGATTTAACTTCAAGATTAAAAAGTCCTGATACTGTTGTACACGATTTTAGATTCAGGCTTGAGGATTATGAATCAAGACTCATCAACATGATGAAACACTATATACATTATAATAAGGATAAATGTCTCTGGTTGTCGGAACTGCTTTACACAAAAAAGCCTGAAAAAAAAATTTCAGATCTTCGGCAATACGTCAAAACACTTTCTAAATCTTTAATCGATAATTTTCAAAAAAATTTTCAAGAGGTGAGATCAACTTATATTGAACTTAATTCTAAACTGCAGACGCTTAATCCAAAAGCGGTTTTAAAAAGAGGATACAGTATTTCAAGGTTTGTTACAGATAAACGAGTGATTAGAAATTCAATTGAAACGAAAAAAAATGATAAAATAGAGATTGTTCTTTCAAAGGGACGATTGATTACAAGGGTGGAAAAAATAAATGGTTAAAAAAACATTTGAAACATCTTTAAAAGAGCTTGAAGAGATTGTCAGGCAGATGGAATCCGGGGATCTCTGCCTTGAAGATGCAGTTAAAAAATATGAGGCAGGTATGAAACAATCAAAATATTGTCTAGACCTTTTGGATAAGACCGAGAAAAAGATTTCTCGGATAACTAATGACAAGGACGGTAATATTAAAAAACTACCATTTGAAGATAAATAATATGAATTTTAATCTGTCAAAATATTTAACTGATAAACAAAATCTTGTTAACCAGTATCTGAAACTTATTCTTCATCAATATGATAATAGGCATGAACTTATTATGGCCATGGAGCATTCTCTTATGGCAGGAGGGAAAAGGTTGCGGCCCATCCTGGCAATGGCAGCTGCACAGGCTTGTGGAAAAGATTTTTTAATCGCCCTGCCCGCCTGTTGCGCAATTGAAATGGTCCATACTTATTCCTTGATTCATGATGATTTACCGGCTATGGATAATGATGACTTAAGGCGCGGGCTGCCGACCTGCCACAAGAAATTTTCAGAAGCTACTGCAATACTTGCAGGAGACGCATTATTGACACACGCATTTAATATTATTTCTGATCCTCAACAAATTTTTAATATATATCCTGGCTATAAAACAAGAATTAAATTGATTTCCAAACTTTCAAAGGCAGCCGGTATTCAAGGGATGGTTCAAGGTCAAATGCTGGATATGCAGTCTTTTCAATTAAAACAAGATAATGATATAGACCATCTTAAAAACATACATGCACTTAAAACAGGGCAAATGATAACTCTAAGTGTTGAAGCTGGAGCCATAAGTGTAGGATCTGATTTAAGAACCATTGACAAACTAATTGTTTATGCTGATAAAATAGGCTTGGCATTTCAGGTTATGGACGATATTTTAAATATTGAAGGTGATCCAAGCATACTGGGCAAGGCTGCAGGATCTGATATATTAAATGATAAGATGACATTCCCTGCAATTATCGGGCTCGAAGCGTCAAAACAATATGCAAAAAAACTTATTGATTCTGCCCTTGAATCAATTGATGAACTTGATGAAAAAGCAATACCTTTAAGGGCCATTGCCCATTATATTATTAACAGGGACCATTAAATAATAAAGGTTGACAAATTTTGAACCTTCTTGAACAAATAAATACATCAAAAAACATTAAAGATCTTTCAAGAAAAGAGCTGAAACTTTTAGCCGGTCAAATCCGTGAAAGAATTATTGATGTTGTCTCTAAAAATGGCGGTCACCTGGCCTCAAGTCTGGGTGCGGTAGAGTTGACGCTTGCTATCCACTATGTTTTTGATCTGCCAAAGGATACTTTAATATGGGATGTTGGACACCAGTCTTATGCCCATAAATTGATTACAGGACGAAATGGTAGTTTTGACAGTCTTAGACAGTATAAAGGCATATCCGGATTTTCTAAAATTAAAGAAAGTCCCTATGACGGGTTCACTGTCGGGCATTCTTCAACTTCCATTTCTGCAGGCCTTGGGGTTTGTTATGCCAAATATTTAAACAAAGATAACTCCGATGTTATTTCGGTTATCGGTGACGGATCTCTCACTGCGGGCCTGGCTTATGAAGGATTGAATCAGACCGGAGATTCAAAACAAAATCTTATTGTAATTTTAAATGACAACGACATGTCCATCTCAGCCAATGTTGGGGCATTGTCTTCCTTATTGAGCCGGACCTTTTCCGCTAAATATCTTCAGTCCATGAGAAATAGATTCGGTATGTTTTTAAAATCTTTGCCTAAAATCGGTGATGATATTTATAATATTGCTAAAAGATCTGAAGAGTCCTTTAAAACATTTATTACACCGGGTATGTTGTTTGAAGCCTTTAATTTTGATTACTTCGGACCCATTGATGGACATAATATAGATCATTTGATCGATATTTTAAAAAACATCAAAAATCCAAAAGATCCTATTCTTCTGCATGTTACAACTGTAAAAGGAAAAGGATATGGGCCTGCAGAAAAAAATCCTATCTATTTTCATGGTGTGGGATCTTTTACCGTTGATACGGGTAAGAGCAATAAGAAACCCAATGGAATCCCAACTTATACTAAGGTGTTTGGTTCTCAAATGATCAAACTTGCTAAAAACAATAAAAAAATTGTTGCAGTGACAGCAGCCATGCCAGAGGGAACCGGATTAATAGAATTTTCAAAAATGTATCCAGACCGGTTTTTCGATGTGGGTATTGCAGAACAGCATGCAGTAACCTTTTCAGCAGGACTTGCATCCAAAGGCTTAAAACCGGTGATAGCCATTTATTCCACTTTTTTACAACGTGCCTTTGACCAGATACTCCACGATGTCTGTCTTGATGCTCATCCAGTTGTATTTGCCATTGACCGAGGCGGGATTGTCGGAGAAGACGGGCCCACTCATCATGGTCTTTTTGATTTCGCATATCTTCGTTGTATGCCAAACATGACAATTATGGCACCAAAGGATGAAAATGAGTTAGTAAGAATGATGGTTACGGCCATTAATCATGATGGACCTATAGCTTTTAGATATCCAAGGGGAACTGGTGTCGGGATTCAAATTGAAGATAATCCAGAACCATTGGAAATTGGAAAGTGTGAAGTTATAAATCAAGGTCATGATCTATTAATCATTGCCATAGGAAACTCTGTTACTGAAGCTGTAAAGGCAAACCAACTTCTTAAAGAACAGGGTATTTTTTCAACAATCATCAATGCAAGATTTGTAAAACCCCTTGATTCAAATCTGATTATTGAATATGTGAAAAAACTAAAAAAAATTATCATTGTTGAAGACCATGTCCTTGATGGTGGATTTGGTTCTGCAGTTATTGAAATGTTATCAGACAAAGGTGTGACAGGATTTTTTCTGAAAAGGATTGGTATTAACAACAGATTTGTTGAACATGGCCCCCAGGATGTTTTAAAAAAAGATTATGAAATAGACTATGCTGCAATTGTAAAGGCGGCTATACAATTATATGGCAAAAAAATTGAATAAAGGCCTTAAGAATAAAACCCGGCTTGATACTTTTATTGTTGACAAGGGTTTGGTTAAATCCCGACACCGTGCAAAAGCGCTAATCATGGCCGGCAAAGTATTGGTAAATAATATTCCTGTGGACAAATCCGGAACCTTGATTGCCGATGATGCAGCCATCATTGTAAAGCAGGATGATAATCCATTTGTAAGCAGGGGGGGACTTAAACTTGAAGCTGCTTTAAAAGCCATTCCAGTGTCGGTAAAAGGTATGACATGCCTTGATATTGGTGCTTCAACAGGTGGGTTTACCGATTGTCTGCTTCAATATGGGGCAGCAAAAGTATATGCAGTGGATGTAGGATATGGACAGTTTGACTGGACGTTAAGGCAAAACTTGCGGGTAAAGGTTATTGAACGGACCAACATTCGACAATTGCCCTATGAAGTCATTAATGAAAAGATGGATATTATTGTAGCAGATACCTCTTTTATATCACTGAAGGTCGTTATACCGTCTGCTGAAAAATTTATGAGAGATCATACCCTGGTTCTGGCGCTGATTAAACCTCAATTTGAAGCAGGAAAAAAAAATGTTGGCAAGGGAGGTGTTGTAAAGGATCCTGAAATTAGAAAATTAGTTATCAAAGACTTGAAAGTGTTTTTTAAAGAGCGTGGATATCTGGTAAATCAAATCGTCCCCTCCCCTATTTTTGGCCCTAAAGGAAATAAAGAGTATATTATTTCCTTAAATTATAGAGAAAATTTAAATTAACACTATTAATTTTATTTAAATTCGATTATTTAAATATAACTTTTTATTAATTGTTTATAAGGAGCAGTAATGAACGAAGAAATTAAAACCATGAGAAATGTCGCTCTGGCTGGCCATGGAGGTGCAGGCAAGACAACTCTTGCTGAGGCTATGCTATTTAAAGCCGGAGTTACCAACCGTCTTGGAAAGGTTGAAGAAGGAAATACAGTCATGGACTTCCAACCTGAAGAAACCAGGAAACAGCAGAGTATTAATACATCTTTTATTAAGTATACACATAATAAACATACAATTACCTTGTTGGATACTCCTGGTGATCAGAACTTTTTTTCTGCTGCTAAAACATGCTTTCCTGTTGCAGACTGCATGGCCTTTGTGATTGATGGCGTTGGAGGGCCTTCTGCCATGACGGAAGAGGCTGCTGCCAGCGCTCTGGAATATAATTTACCCGGGTTTGTTATTGTCAACAAGCTGGACCGGGAAAGATCAGATTTTTCAACCAGCATTAAGGCCTGCAAAACAGCGCTTAAAAAAAAGGTGCTTCCCATTTGTTACCCAATTGGCTCTGAAAACGACTTTAAAGGGTTTGTAAATGTTATTTCAGGCACTGCCTTTGAATTTGATGCCGATGGAAAAGCAAGCAAAATAGATATTCCTTCTGATATTTCAGATGAGATTGAAATGGCAAAAGAAGAATTTATTGAAAATGTAGCTGAACTCGATGATGATCTTCTTGAAAAATATCTGGAAGGAGAGGAAATTACTGAAGATGAACTCAAGGCAACCTTCAGACAGGGTATTTTAGAAGCCCAGTTTTATCCTGCCATTTGTTGCTCTGCCACAAAAATGATTGGTATTGATACAGTGTCCGATATTATTAATGATTATATGCCCTCTCCCCTTGATCGGGGTGACTGGATAGCAAAAGATAACAAAGGCGAGGATATTATAATCTCTCCTGATCCTGATGCAGAATTCTGCGGATTTGTTTTCAACACAATTGTAGATGCGTATGCAGGAAGACTTTCATTGTTTCGTGTGGTTTCAGGTACTCTTGGAAAAGAGGGCAATATTGTTAATACAACAAAAGATACAAAAGAAAGATTTTCACAACTTCTTGAGATTGCAGGTAAGGAACAAAAAACAATTACCAAAGCCCTTCCGGGATCTATTGTTGCCGTGGCAAAACTCAAGAATACCTTGAGCGGTGATACGCTGACAGGCGGACGTGATATCCAAATTCCCGCACCAGAACCCATGCCACCCGTCATCTCTTTTGCCATTTCCCCAAAATCAAAGAATGATGAAGATAAAATTCATGAAGCCGTCAGAAAAATTCTTGAAGAAGATACAGGGCTTAAACTTTTTAGAAATGAAGAAACTAAACAGACGGTTCTCTCGGGCAGAGGACTGGTCCATATTGAGGTAACCGCTGAAAAAATTCAAAGAAAATTTAATGTAGGCATGGACATTGAGACGCCAAAGGTAGCTTATCGAGAAACCTTTAAGAAAAAAATTCGTGTCCAGGGTAAACATAAAAAACAATCGGGTGGACATGGTCAGTACGGAGACTGCTGGATCGTTCTTGAACCCCTTACGAAAGGTTCGGGATTTGAATTTGTTGATAAAATTGTCGGGGGTGTTATTCCTAAAAATTATATCCCGGCAGTTGAAGCAGGGGTCAGGGAGGCTTCCCAAGCCGGTATTCTGGCAGGATTTCCCTGTGTGGATTTCAGGGTTACTGTTGATTTTGGGTCTTATCATTCTGTTGATTCCTCAGAAATGGCATTTAAAATGGCAGGTACCCTTGCCTTTAAAAAAGCTGCTGTGGATGCAAAAGCCACGTTACTTGAGCCTGTTATGAAGATTGCCGTCAAAGTTCCAGAGGACAGTACAGGTGATATTATGGGAGACTTAAATTCAAGACGTGGCAGGGTTCTCGGGATGGATTCCGAAGACGACAAACAGATCATCAATGCCCTGGTTCCAATGGCTGAAATACTGAGGTATGCCCCGGATTTAAGTTCTATGACAGGTGGCAGAGGTACCTTTTCCATGGAATTTGAGCAATATGATGAAGTTCCAGGGGATATGGCAAAAAAAGTTATTGACCGGGTAAATGCTGAAAAAGAAGAGAACAAATAAACAAAAGCCCTGTAATTGACAAATCAAAGCCTGGCAAATGAGGAATTATTTCTCACTTGCCAGGCTTTATTATTGGCTTAAACCGGTTTTATCATAGACTTAAATATCATAGACTTAAAATTACCGGCTCAAATTGTAGATCCTATCAAAGGTAATCTGCCTTAATTGCTCTACAGATAATTCTTGATAAGACTCATAGGGCATTGGTCTGCCTATATTTAGCTTTACCGTCCCGGGAGTTAAAAGAAAACTGCCTTTTTGATGATAATTAAACAGACCATTTATTCCAAAGGGCAGAATATCTGCCTGGGCTCCTTTGGCCAGATAAAACGGTCCTTTTTTAAAGGATCCAAGTTTTCCTGTGAGCGTCCTGTGTCCTTCTGGCAGTATCCCAATGTTCATTCCGGACAAGAGTGTTTTTTTTGCTGTTTCAAGGCTTAAGACAGCTTTTTTCAAATTGTTTCTTTCTATGGGAATGCATCCCCATTTACGAATCAGATATCCCCACACAGGTAAAGAAAAATGATATGCCGCCTCCACCCCGACAAAGCAGATCGGAATGGCCGCCGGAACAACAAAGATATCAAAAAGACTTTGATGATTTCCCATGATAAGGTAAGGTTTATTCGGCTGAATGTATTCTTTGCCTTTCACCACAAGTTTTATACCCATTAACCGGATTAAAATATTAAATAAAAATCTGACAATTTTGAATGTGGTTTTTTGGGGAAATAAAAACATGCAGAAAGCAAGAATAAAAAATGAAAATAAAAAAAAGAGGCTGCCAATAAACCATAACCATATTGATAATACCTGTTTTAATTTAGATGCCCGTTTTAATTTAGATACCTGTTTCAATTTAGATACCTGATCAATTTAGATACCTGACCATTTTATGGTGTACCATTATCGTTGCCGGTGTGACACCAAATATTTCACCATCCGGTAATAGTGTTTTTTCCGGCCATGTTTTAATTTTTGCCTTTTTAGCTGTAAAACAGCTTACTGCCGGGTGTTTTACGTGAGTTCCCTTAAATATTTTCGGCAGGGTTGCCAAAAGGCTTATCCGGGACATTTTTCCTGCGACAATAATATCCATGAAACCATCATCAATTTTTGCATCAGGAGCCATCAGCATATTCCCGCCCGTATAGCGCGAATTGCAAAACTCAACAAAACAATTTTCTCCTGATATTATTTCGCCGTCAATTTCAAGTTCCATAGAATGAAAAGAAAGATTGATAGTTCTGTAAAAGACACCGATGATATATGAAAAATCTTTGAAAAATTTAAATTTTTGAGCAGTTTTTGCCACATCTGTTACAAATCCCAAACCGGTCAGGTTTACGAAATAAAATTTTTTTTTATCTTGTGTAAAAGAACAGACATCTACCCATTTTGGCGAATTTTTAACGATTGATCTTATGCCGTCTTCATAGTTAAGTAAATTCAGGTCCATGGCAAAAGAATTGCCGGAGCCGACAGGAATTATACCCAGGGGTGGAATTTTCTCAGATTCAAAAGCCAGAAGAAGACCGTTTAAAACATGGTAGCTGGTTCCATCCCCGCCCATGGCAATAATGGCATCATATTGATCTATTTTTAGTTCAGCAGTAATTTTTATGCAATGTTCATGATAAAGGGAAATATAAGTATCATGGTCAATGTTATGGAAGGATAATTTTTTTTCAATCAAGGGTAGCAGCTTTTTGCTTTTTTTGCCCCCTGCGTGGGGATTGACAATTAAGGCAATTTTCATAAAACCTTCTTGTTTACAACAAATTAGAATTTAAACTGCAATGTGTTACCGCACTTTTATCTAAAAGATGTCCTAGCTCTCCCTCCTTTTCAGGGAAAAACCCTATACACTTTTCCCATACTTCCTGGTCTTCCATGCAAAAATACACCATTAAGTCAGGAGCATATTCTCTTATACATGAAATAATTTCTTTGTAAATGTTTATCCTCAAAGGCTTGAAATATCGCATTTTATTATCCAATCCAAGAATAAACTCTCCATAAGGGATCGTTGAATGTTTGAATCGTTTTTCAATTATCTGCTTTAGTTTAGGCATGAATCGAAAGGTACCAATACTGATCCATACAATACTTTCGGGGTGAACATATTTAAAAATCTGTTTTACCACTTTTTTATATTGAACTTCACATCCCGGATAAATCACGATGGGGTCAAAATGAAAGGCAAGTTTGTATCCCTCTGACTCGACACGTCTTGCAGCTTCAAAACGTGCTTTAAGCGAGGCTGTTCCCTTTTCTTCGGAACTGATAACAGCAGGTGTGTTCAAGGACCAGGCAAAGACAGTCTTTTCATTATGGTCAAGGTGAAGCAAAGATTCAATATTAACTGTTTTAGTCTTAAGCTCCAAAAGACAATTATTTTGTTTTGCAAATGTTTCAATAAGAAATTTAGGCTGAAGACTTATTTTTTCCCAGATAAGGGAGTCTGTATATTCTCCTGTTCCGATTCTAAATATTTTATTTTGCCTGAATGTCTTCTCAAGGGTGTGGCCAAGCTTTTTTAGTCCTGCAAAATATTGAAGAACGGGTGGATGAAAATAGGCCTGAAGTATGCAATAGGAGCAATCCATTGTACAAAATGTGCCGGTATGAAGAATGGTATAATCACAACACGTATAAAAACTTGTTCCAGGGCATTCCTTAATGACAGCCCCTTTGTTCCGGGTAATATAAAGCGTTTTTTTGGCCCTTAGGATTGGATCATCATCGCTATTGATAAAATCATAAATTGTTTGTGTATTGTCTACCCATTGAGGATCTGCATTGACTTTGGAAAGCAGATACTCGATTTCCAAATCCTTTTGGACAGCCTTATCAATAAAAAGAGTATCAATTTTCATTGGTTGAAAAGTTCTTTTAATTCTTTTTTTCCCAAAACAGCATTAAGGTTTTGGACATTTGAAGCAAATTCTTCATAGGTTCTGGCTGTAAAGGAGATGGAATTGGTCTGGCTGTCCAAGTTTTCCGGGGGTAAAAATTTGATTTTATTTCCAAACTTAACAGATGTTATTTTTTTTAAGACCTTTTGACGCATTTTAAAGACAGTTGGAAACCTTAGCTCAAATAAGCAGGCCCTTAAAAGGCTTGTTTTTAAACCAGTCTCTTTTTTGTCATCAAAAAGAATATCCTGTATTTCTTGATTCTTGAAAATCTTACCGGGTAAAATGTTATCTCTTGCAGCAATTTCCATTATATACAATATGATTTCAAGCTGTTTATTATTGGAGGCACGAATGTTTGAAAAAATTTCTAAAAAAATTTTTATTGTGTCTTTTTCAAAAAGAGCAATTTTTTTGGCTGACTTAAAAGACAGGTGTCCTGTATGGATTAGTTTTAAACCAGGATCAGGCAAACCAGCGGCAATTAATAAATCCTTTACAAAGCGGACAGAAAGTTCTGTGTTAAAAATGGCTGAAGATTTTTCTGCAATCTGTTTTTCATCCAAAAAGTGATACAGACGGCTTGTACATGCTATGAGTTCTGCCTGGGTTAATGGTCTTTTAAAAGCAAGCGCGGCAATCGACTTTAAAAGACATTGATAGTCCGTTGTATCTGCATTGGTTTTATATACAACTATTTTTATTTTGCCATTGTGGACCCTGTTATTATGAATGTGGGCCCTGATTCTGTTAAATCCTGAAATGATTATAAATTTATTGTTTACAGGCCTGACGATTGGTGGATAAATCAGGCCTGTTTCCTCAATGGACTGTGCAAGAAACTCTATATTATTTTCTGAAAATAAAATTTTGTACCGTTCATCTGCAAGATCAATATCAGATACATCTATTTCACATAAATGATCAGACATTTTCACCTGTAAGCCGGGTATAAATTTCTTTATAAGTATTGGATGTTCTGTCAATCACTTCCTGGGGAAGTTTTGGTCCCGGGCTTTTTTTGTTCCACCCGGATTCAGTGAGCCAGTCCCTGACAAATTGTTTGTCAAAACTGTTCTGGCTTCTTCCCGGTTCATAATCGTTTAAAGGCCAAAATCGTGATGAGTCAGGAGTAAGGATTTCATCAATAAGGATTATTTGTCCGTCCAACAAACCGAATTCAAATTTTGTATCGGCAATTATAATTCCTTTTGACAGAGCATATTCAGCTCCGGTTTTGTATAGTTCAAGACTTAAATTTTTTAATTCTTTTGCTTTTTTTTGACCGATAATTTTTACAGCTTCATCAAAACTGATATTAATATCATGATCACCGACTTCAGCTTTTGTGGAAGGTGTAAAAAGCGGTTGTTCAAGTTTATCTGATTCTTTCAATCCTTTAGGTAATTTTATTCCGCAGACATGACCTTCTTTTTGATAAGAACTCCAGCCCGAGCCGGTTATGTATCCTCTAACAATGCATTCAATGGGAAGCGGGTCAGCTTTTTTCACCAGCATGCTTCGTTTAGCCAAAACATCTGAATGTTGTTTAAATTCATCAGGATAATCATTTACATTGGTTGTAATAATATGATTTTTGACAATGTTTTCCATTTGTTTAAACCAGAATACAGAAATCTGATTTAAGACCTTTCCCTTATCCGGGATTATATCCGGCAGTACGACATCAAAAGCAGAAAGCCGGTCAGTGGTAACCATTAACAGAGAATCTCCCGTATCAAATATATCCCTTACTTTACCCTGCCTGACCAGGGAAAGATCATCAAATTGAGTCTTTGGAATGGATGTCATGTCAATCTCCTTATTTTATAATCATTTAATTACATTATTTCTTGCAGTCTAATATCATAAAATAGGATATTTAACCATCATTACAACACGTTTTACCATAACAACCTACTTAAATGAATGAACTATCATTTTCCGGGTAAAAACTACAATTTTTTTCTGAACAAATGGGCAGGGATGGTCCATCCATTATAAAGACCATTAACAGAATTCAGCTCTGTAATGTTGAATAATAAGGGTTTTATTTTTCCCCAGAATTATAGCGTCCTAAAGAACTCACCCCTATAAGGCAGATTCAAGGGGTGCAATAAACACCAAAATTCCAATAAAAATGACTGCCAACAAACTTATTTCCCTTCCGGTCAATATACAACGTCTGTTGTTGCATTCTCAGATCACTCATTCATCAATTTGCTAAATAATTTTTTAGTGGCCTCCTTAATAGAGTCCATAACCAACATATCTATATTATTTACTCTCCCTTTCTTGCTAAGTGATACAGGAAGGTTCTTCTCAACTGTTGTCGTATGGGAAATTATGCTGTTGTCAATAACATTTTCAGCTTGCATGTATGATATAATAGTGACTTTAATGATATTTGGATTGATAGAAAGTGGTTTTCCATTTGAGACTACTGCACCCAAAATAGTATTCAAAACAGATTTGCCATAATCTTTTTGGTAAGTAGCATTTGCACCTAAGAGCTTTCCAGTAATTATCCAATCATGGTAGGTGTTTTCAAAATTTCCTCCTACTAACAGATACTTGCGATTATTAAGAAATAAGCTTGAAATATACTCTGACACCCCTTTTAAGTTATGGTTATCAAATTTAAAAGAACCTATCATAATTATTTTTTGAAGATCAAGAATTTCTGGAATACAAACATCAACAGTCAATGATAATTCAAGAATATTCAAATCTCCTTTTTTATTAATAATTTCTCCATCAGGAGGAACATGATACGAATTAATATAACCTTTTGCTTTGGCTACAGTAAGCTCTTTAAATCCATTCTTTTTTTTTTCATTTTCTTTACTTTCATTAATGGTGAGTTGTGAGAAACTTCTTACTTCGATTCCTATTGTTTGAGATACAGCATCCAATAACAGTTGGTCAACTAGCCTATTTTTAACTTCTAAATATCTTTCGCCTGTATGGATAAACTCTTTACCACTTACAGTAACTTGCTTAATCTTTTTACAATTTTTATCAGGGATATTGCCTTTTACATTACTAAATGTAGTCGGGCTATTCTGCGACACACAAGAAATTAATATAATAATTAAAAAAAATATTAAAAAAATAGTTTTATTCATAAGATACTCCATTAAATTGTATTTCAAATTTTATAGATAGCTTTCAATTCTCTTTCTCCTCCTTCACTTTGAAACCATTATGCTATAGAAATAGAGCATTTTGTTCTTCATTTGTATAAACCACGAAATCCCAAACAGCTAAACTTCATCTTATTTCGTAATTTTTCCTTGAAATATCAGTAATCTTTGTATACTTCTTTCTTAATATATCTTATATACCCTTAGAAACTTGGGTCATTATCCAAGCTTCATTGTGGCCTACCGATATTGCTTTATTAAAAGGACCATTTTTTCGTGATATGTAAAGTTCTCTTAAAATCTTTACCACAGAACGAGCGGGAGATTGATTCTCAACGATAATTATATATCTATCTTTCCAACGCGCAGCCTTGTGTTGTCGGTCGATGAATCCGGTAATAAATAAACCACTATCGATATCAGATAGGAGAATATCATTCCCAAGTGTAGTAATAATACTTGAGATTGCACGAGATACATCCAAAGCACTTGCTTCATATACCCTACAATACGGAGGTGATGAAAATATCAAAGAGTCAAAATTAACAGGTAAACTCATTTGGCCTTGATCAATAGAAAGCTTATTGCTTTTCGAAGAGTAATTTTCTTGTAAAATACCTTGCGTGATTAAGTATTTAATAAGGCCATCTCTATTCTTAACTCTATTTGGCATTTCCTTGCCCAAACCGTCCCACATCCCTTCAGAAGCACCCTCAAGAAAAGCTGAACCCCAAGTTGAAAGATAGAACCCCGTTATGTAATTATCAACTCTTGTTGAGTTTGATACATTCTGACAGTTTGGAATTATAGGGCCTTCGCCATCACTTTTATTTACCCTTAAGCGCAGGGCACCGGGAGTACTGCAACCTACAATGTTTATAATAAAAATTGAGAGAGACAAAAGAATAAAAATTTTAGCTATAATTACTTTCAAAATTTTCACCTCCTAAGTTTGAATTAAATGCAGCTTTTTAAAATACCCATTATATGTTGAATACAACCTTTTGAATTCGAGTGGCAAATGGAACGTTTCTTTTTCCTAAAAAAAAGTTATATGATTAGCGAGTGTTGTGTATGTTAAACTCGCCATTGAAATTCTCCTATTCTTCATAGATTATTTTCCCCAATTGTTTCATTCTATCTCCGAAAAAAATCACCTTACCTCACTTTTGCCAGTGGTGTATTGTCATCTAAGGTAATGATTGCCTTAGGTGTTTGTTTGCCCTTTGTCGCCATTGTTACGTTTTTCCGAAGATATTTTTCAAGTTCAACAGCATTAACCCATTCATCATTGTTTTCGTTTGCTTTGCCATTCAGTCCTTTAATCAGCCAATGGGTAAAAACTCCTCCTTTTAAAGCCGGATCTTCAAGGGAATATCCATTAGCACTTGAAGCTGAAAACTTTGCTACTCCATTTTTGGTCCTGCTAATCTCGTCGGCAAGTTTATTAACCTGTTTATTTACGTTAATAACATCAATGTCTCTTTTGGCATAAAGCTTGGATAGACCGCTCAATCCAGCATGGCAGGTATCAAGATAGATGATTACTTTACCTGCCTTTATATCCTGTGACAGGATTTCAGTTAAATCTTCATCTGAAAAACCGGTTCCTTTAAGATTATCAACATCAGTATCATGGCAGATATAATAAAGTTTTCCATCCATGCCGACATAACCATGGGTTGCCATATATATTTCAACAATATCTTCTTTTGATGTCTGCCCGAGAAAATTTGTTAAAGCATCAATTACATTTGCGCGATTTGCCATGTGATTATAAAGAAATTTAATTCGATCCTCAGATAGACTGCCACCGGCTTTTGATTTTAAAAAATTATTGAATTTCAATGCATCTTTTGCCGCATATCCAAGATTATAATCCTGGTTGAAAAATTCACTGATCCCTACTACAACAGCATAAATATTACCCAATGCCGACTGTTTAATAACGATAATTGTCTCACTGCTTTTCAAGCCGTTTCGATCAATGCCATTTACTTGAATTACATTTTTGCCTGGGTCAAGCATAATTGATCCATTAAAAATCACCTTATTGTCTTCAACTTCTCTTTTTGTAATTATATTTGGATCTAATTGTACCTCTTCTTGAACAGGTATAATAGATAAGGGTCTGCCGTTTTGAGTGATAGTCAAATCCTGGGTGGCATTACCCGTACCAAATGTTATGATACTGCCATGCAGGCTTATCTGCTGATTAATGGTCTTAATATTATTGTATGGTGTATTGATATAAAATTGTGGGGGGCCGGCATACGCATTTTTTAAGTCTCCACCTGACATGCTCTGCCCAGTCCCTTTTACTTTTTGAATCAATGCTGGCTGCTCAACTATTTCATAAGAAAGATCCGAAGTAATGGTTTCAATATCGGCCTGCAATATAGCAAGTTTGACAGGGAAACTTCCTGTTTCAACATCTCCCCTTACAAAAAAAATAAAATCCACATATTGATTATCACCCGATCGAATCCTGCCAATATTTTTTTCTTCATCAAATTCAATACCATCTTTCATTGACTGGAATCGGACCTTTACATCCTCTGCATCCATGTCACCCTGATTATTAATTGCGATTCTAAAATTTGATGAAGTATTCCGGGATATATTTTTGTCATTAACTCCATTGAGCGAAGTAACCTTATACTGAAGATTGGGTTGCTTCAGCTGAACCGGAAGTATAATCTCCTTTTCTATTCCAGGAAAGCTATCCTGATCCATCTTGATTTGTAAAGCTAAAGAAGTCTCTGAAAATGAACGCCTTAAATCTATAGGAATAGTAATTGGTCGTCCCTTAATATCAGGATCGATTATACCAACGTCATTATTGAACATTCCAATTAATGCATTTTTAGATGTGGTTTGTACTGATGTTCTTACACCCTGGGCAAAATTGCTTCCAATATTTTCCGGAACAATCATCAAAAGGTATGATTTTCCATTTTCCAGGTATGGGCTCGCTTCATTATTTTGGCCAATTATTTCATAGGAAAATTTCAACTTAGGACTTTTTGAATCAAAGGGAATCGTATAGCTTTTTTCAGTTCTCATTCCCCTTACATCTGTTGCAATAATGGTATATTTGATTTCCGATTCAGCGTATGTCCTTGGTATTTTAAATGCCAGGGTAGATTTTTTTGTAGATCCAGGACTGAGTTTAACCAGCTCATCCTTTGATTTAATAATTTCAAGTCCCTCACTGACTGTAGCCAATAGAACCGTAACGTTTATGGCATCACCAACACCTTCATTTTTGAAATAAGGGTTCACTTCAATAATTTCATTGTTTTCAGGCTGATTATCTCCATCTCCGCTCGCCAGCCCTGAAGAATCATTCAACTGGCAGGATGCGAACATTAATTTCGGACTTTGAAGTTTTACTGTGGGTATTTGAAGCTCAAGAGGTCTGGAATTATACCCTCTTTTTTCAAGTACATTAATTAAAAATAAAGCAGTCCCGGAAACTAGTGACAAATCCGTTTTAATTGGAATTGTGATATCTTTGGATTCACCCGGTTGGATGTCGCCGACCGAGATGGTTTCAGGAAAATCGATGTTTTTATTTGAGGATTCAGTGATAATATTTACATCAAAAGCGGTTCCTTTGCCGTTATTGATTATGGTTCCGGTGATTGTGGATTTTTCGCCAGCGTCTATAGTGGAGTTAGGGAAGATGGATGATTTGTCCGAGTATTTTATTTTGGCGATAAGTGAAGATGGCAAAGTTTTAAGCATTTTTGTCGATTCGGCATAAGCCTTGAATCCAGATGATGAAATAATTTCATTATGGAGATTAATGGCGGTGGATTCAAGAGCTCGGTTTTTAGCAACATCACTATACGATTCTTTTTGTATTTCTCCTGAAAGACCTAATGTAGATAATCCCAGAATATAAGTGGCAAACTTCTCTGAAACAGATGTTTTATATTCACCAAGACCATCAATGCTATAATTTTGACGAATATTATTGTAGGATATGATAATGTCTGATTCTATTCTAACTTTAAGCCTCATAGGAATTTTGCTGGTAGTAGCCATTTGCATTGTTTCTTCTATGTCAGTAGAAGTTTCTATTTTATTCGGGGTTATCACCAGTTCCCCAAACTCAGGAGTATCATATCCTGTTCGCACAGATACATTTCTAAAAAATCTTTCAAAAACTTTCTCTAATTTGTCGACAAACTTTGGACCGTCTTGTCCACTTTTTCCAGATTTAACTGTCTGATCGTTTATGATAACATATATTAATTGATCTTTTACAACTTTGTCTGTGTGTCCTATTTTGTGTTTTGTTGGGCTAACACATGCGTTAATAGTCACAATACTCAAAACAATAAGTAATAGTAACCTCATTTTTTTTTCAATTCTATTTTTTAGCAAACCATTCTCCTTTTACAATCAATCCCATATGCAGCTTGGGAATACATATCATAAGACACAATCTTATATTTAAATTGATCTATTTTTACTCCCTGGCTGTATAAATCAATTATTTTTTGATATCTTTTGACTTCCAACTGCAATAAAAAAATATCCAGAATCATTCCATGAAGCCACAATCGGCAATGCGTTTATAAACCCAGAGACATGTTCTTTGTGAACAGACATGAATTCCGATAAAATCATATATTGTGATCCATTGTCTGATAAAACAAGTGCCTCTTTATCAACAAGCCGTTCCACAGATAAAACCTGTGTCCCTTCTTTTTGCTCAAGCAGAAAACGCAAGGCTTTAAGCCTTGCTATCTTTCTTGCCGTTACCGGAGAAGATGTTATTTTTGATGAGGCTACAGCCATGATTATTTTAGTATGATCTTTCAAAAGAAACCCTCGAACTCCCCCGTTTTTACAAAAATCCGAGTTCAATTTGAGCAAAGAAATATAGGGTTCCCTGCCTTCCATGCCAGGGAGGAAAGACGGATTGGTATTATACACCTGCTTGACTGTTTCATCTTTTTGAGTGTTGAATTCTCCCAAGGCGACAAAAAATTTATTTCTGTCCTTAGACCACCAGGTGCCGATTCTCGGTATTGCCTTCACATGCCCCTCAGCCTGTGTTTCTGTGACCTGATAAAATGAAGAAAGACTTGTTTTTTCCCCAGAATGGATTGATCCTTTTTTAACAAAAATCTCTATTCCTCCGCCAAGTTCCAGAATCATCTTTCTTGCACGGATTTCGCCTTTACGCTTTAAAATTGAAATATCATGATCATCGGAACCATTTGTAACCACTACTCCAATTCCGATGAGAGCTGTTTTATTATTGTCATCTGGCAGAACCCATGCCCCCTGTTCCAGCATAATATCTTTGTTTTGTAACAATATTTTTTCAAAGGATTTTTCGATTGCGATATCTGTAACTTGTGTATTCTCTGCGTACCCCATTAGGGGAAACAGGAATGTCGCTGCGATAATCAGAAAAAAACTAACCCTTCTTGAACCATTAAGCATTCCTATTTTTCTCCCTTGAGAATGAATTTTGAATATGTTGAGTTGACCCATTTATTCGTGCTGTTTACAACCGCATCATGATGATAATAAAAGGCGGCACTTTTCATTAAATTAAGTTTTTCACAACAAAGCCCTAAATTGGTCAGGGCAAGATCATATCCTGGTTTTAATACAAGCGCCTGCCATAAAAAAGGAAGCGCAATTTCGTACTGTCCCATATGTCTGAAACAGGCTCCGATAAGGTTGTAGACCTCTGGTGCTGCCGATTCTTTTTCACAGGCTTTAAATAGAATTTTAAGGACTTGAGCAAGATCATCATTTGAATCTGATTTATTGTAAAGTGATACAGCCCTGGCAAATTTTGCAGGAGGCTGCATGGGCTCGCTTCTGATTGACTGGCCCAGACTTGCTGCTACAATATTTGCAACAGGATTATTTTTCATTATCCTCAAAGCCTTGTTCCAACTTTCCGGCCATGCTTCTGACCAGCAGACAATCAGCCAGTCATCCGGAACCCTCACGCATTGAGATAACAATAATTCAAAAACTTCTTTTTCATCACTTCTGATTTTTTTTAAATAGGAAACCTTTCGGGTAAGGGCTTCTTTTAACCATATTCCGTCCCTCATAGCCCTTTCAGAAGCATATATAGCAACAATTGGATCATAAAAATTATTTGCCCAGTCTGCAATCTGTAAATAAGCTTTCCCATTTTCCGGAGCTAATTTTACTGCAGACACCAATTGAACAAGAGAATCTTCCCAGTTTTGCGAATTTGTCAAATCGTCTTTTTGGGATAAATCTAATTTTATCAGATCAACTAGCTTGTTGGCTCGATGTAACCGATTTTGAATTGAAACCGTCTTGATGAGCTTCTGGTCATCCTCCTGATTTTGTTTATTGGAGAAGCACAACCCTGCAATTTCTCCATTTTCAATCAACAAATTTGCCAGAGCTGTTTCAACCTGACGTCTTAATAGAGAATATGGGTCTGTATTTTTCAGGCAAAAAAGCAGTCCGGAATCAGTATAATGTCCATATTCAAGATATCTCGAAACAGCAGTTTTAATATCTGAAAATTCACACGGTATTTTTTCAACCTCCTGTTTCGGCACAGCAATTGTTGTGTAATTACAATCTTTTTTTTCCCACTGCCGTATTACCTGAATTTCATTAAACTCAATTTTTTTGGCCAGGGGGCTAAAAATCAGATAAAAATGGAGTTGATCCTTTTTACTCCAACCAGGATTCTCAACCTTACAACTTCCAGACAGGCTTGCAAGCTGAAGTGCTCTCAGCAATGACTTTTTTTTGGCCATTTCATGTGCCTTGTCCGGCCTGATATTTTCAATGCAACTAGCACCTGTTGCATATACAAAATCGTTTAAAATTTCAACGCCCTGGCCTTGCTTCAACAATTTGGGGACATTATTCCATCCCGGAGTGGCAGAAAGACAAGGCGCAGCAGACAAACAAAGCATTAATAACATTATCAGAAAGGATGTCAGCGGGTTAAAACATTTATGGTATGTTTTCATAACAATTCCTTGCATTAATGTTTTTTTATTATTAAGGCCTTCAGCCTGTTTACTATCTAAAGGCCTTGAATGGAATTTAGTTAGATTCTAATATGCATCACTGTCTGCGCCCTCTCCTGAGCTAATCATTCCTTTTTTTGATTTTGTCTTAACCTTTTTAACAACCGCAGATTTTTTTTCTTTGGGGGCAGCAACGCCATAAGTCATTTGTTTTTTAACCTGCTGTGACATTGCCTGGGAAGATGGAGACCAGCCCATCACCTTCAGTACCATGGGTTTGTCTGTAAATGGATGAATTAACTCCTTTGTCATGAACCCATGAATGCCTGAGATGTTCTGTTTTGCTGAAATAGTTTTAATTCTTTCCTGCAATTGATTAAGCGATTTATATTCACTTGTGCCTCCATTTTGTGACGACTCACTTGAGTAGAGGGCAAGGACTTCTCTTAATTCTTCAGTGGCATTAAATGCAATTTTTTCTCCCATAAAGGTTCGGATAGCACTCATCGCTCTTAACCTTGCTTTTTTACCGGCAACTTCAAATGCCTTATCCTTACGACCACCGATAACCGTCACGCCGGATTGACCAAAAGATAAAAGCACATGTTCTCCATGTTGGTTAATGTATGCCCGCACTCCTGTTAAGCATGCTAACTCAGTAGGATCGTCTGACAATTGTTTTTTAACCTCGGCTTTTGCTTTCTTTCTTGTGAGGCCCTGTGGAGCCATGCCATTTTTCATGCTGTCTACCATTCTTTGAAGGTTTTGAGACCACAAGGTAATCACTACCACTTGATAGTTATCGTGATAAGAACCTTCAAAAGACTGGATCACCTGCGTTCCCTGGATATCAGCAAACGAGCTGGCTGCTGTTTTTACAGATGCTTCACTGATATTACTCAGATCACTCATCTTATTTCTTTTAATTTTTTCATTTTCCTTTTTTTGTTCTATCTTTTTATTCATATCGATGACATCGGCACCGGTGTTTTCAATGGCCTGATCAAGTTTTGCATCAGCAAGCTTAGATGCTTTTTCAAACAATCCATAGATTTTATCTTTTACACCAAATGTATCAATATTCTTTTTAATCGTTGGACTGGCATTCACTATTCTTTCCAGGTCTGCGCGTTCTTTTGGATTTATCTGCCTTTCAGAACTGCCACGTGCTGTCGTTAAATCAACACCAAGAAACAAGGCGGTTTTTACCTTTGCTTCAAGCTCAGCTCGCTGGTAGGCAAGATATCTGCTGTCAATATAGCCCGGGTTATCGGGTTGGGCGTTGACCGGTGCTGAACCGATACTTATATATAAAAGTTTGCCGTCCTTGAGGTTGCGTCCTTCTTCCAAACCCTTTTCATCGAGCCAGTCCTGAGCAGCCTCCACTGGTACCTGATTTTCTGCAAGGAGGTGTCCCTGGTTTTTCTGTTCTTCGCTAACGATCTGTACTCCCGGACTAGTCGTTATCACTTTCCAATCATTAGAACTCATTGACACAGCAGCCTTCTCGCTCTCATCTGGTCCCTGGGCTGATGACTGGACAGTTAACATTAAAAAACAGACCAAAACCAAAATCAGTTTAAAAAAACACTTTTCAATCCCATTTTCGCAGAATTTTTCCATTGTGCTTCTCCTTTGTGAATTATTCGTAAGGTTTTTACTTTCTCTTATTTTGTGTCGTAATGAATTTCTATCTAAATGGTTATAGTTTTTTAATCAGTTTCTTGTTTTAATGTCAATTTTTTAATTTCTTTTGTTTACAATGACGAATTCATTTTATTTTTGTTCATTTTTTTATTAAAAATAATTTTGAACAAATAAAGATTTGTCACGTGTAGCGTCTGTGTGCTTCAGCAACTGCGAGGTTTAAATCGTCCTTTGTTTCAGGGATAACAGTTAGGTAGATGTGGGATTTCGGGCGCTACTGCTCTTGCTGTTCGTGTCATATTTTAATGAATCAAATGCTCTGGTTTTTGTTATTAATTAAATATGGTGTCCACGAAATTTACCCGCGTCCGCATCCGGACCCTGATGCCCCGACCCTTCCGCTGCTCCGCAATACTCCAGGGTACGTGTCATCATGACCAGCTGCTCCTGCTGTCCTGATGCTTTGCCATTCTACTGACCTGTTTCTACTGTTCTATTGCCGGACTCGGGAAAGACAGAGGCGGAACCCAATGTAACTGAAACGGATATCAGCAGAGTACCAGTTCCGGTTCGCTGCACGCACGAGACTGGGGATGTTGCTCCAGCTGCCACCACGGTTCACGCGGGAATCTCCACCGGAAGTTATCACAGGATTGTTGCGATCATGTTTTGAATAGGCATTTTTATCATACACATCTTCGCACCACTCCCAGACATTGCCCAGCATGTCATAAAGGCCAAAGGGATTGACTCTGAATGTGCCGACAGGTGATGTATATTGATACCCGTCACTACAGGGGAATGAAGAATTCCAGTTGTCTTTGTCAGCCACATTGGCATATTTACAAGCTTCTGCGACATTGGTGCCCCAGAATCGCATGAAATCAGTGCCACCCCTGGCAGCATACGCCCATTGGGCTTCTGTGGGAAGGGCAAAGTTCTGGCCTGTTTTTGTGCTCAGCCATTTGATGAATTCTTTGGCATCGTTCCATGACACACAGACAACTGGGTGAGCGTCATCCTGGCTGTATCCTGTTTTTTCCCAGTTATAGCCCGGCAGTTCTTTCCATTTCCAGTCTGTCTCTTTATTGGAAATATAGGCTTTACCCTTTTTGTCTGCATCGGTTTTGTAGCCGGTTTGATTGATAAACTGCCTGAACTGTCCCTTTGTCACCTCGGTCTTTGCCGCCCAGAATCCGTCCACACAGGTTTCATGCCGGGGAAGTTCGTCATCATAAAATTTATTGTATGTTTCCTTTCCCGCTTCTTTTATCAGATACTGCTTTTCAGCTTTGCTCTGACCCATTCGAAAACATCCCTTTGGCACCCACACAAACTCCATGCCGGTTACAGGGTCTTTCCAGGTGTCTTTCGGGCTGGGAATAGCCGGAGCAATGGCTTTTCTTTCAGATTCAACTTCTTTTGTACCGCCAGCAAGAAAGTATTTTTCTACAGGCGTTGATGAGATCCACGGCACTTGATCGTTGTTAGTCGCTCTCATGACATCCAACCCGGTCTGGTTGAGCATCTCCTGGACTGAAAGGACAGGGTTTTCCAGATTTTTCAAGAGTTGAGCCGTGTAGGTACCGTTACGCCCCACACCATCAGCCGCTTTCCTGCCGGGTGCAGTGGCATAGGCAATGATGGAACCTGTGGGTGCATCCATTCGGGCAAGACCTCTGGCACTGCCCCTGCCGCTGAAACTTCTGAACGGGTTGTCCCGGCAGGCATCCAGAATTATAATGTTAAGTTTGTTGTTGGCTTCTTCCATCGCCCCAAGTACGTACATCATTTTCAAGCCCTGGTCCTCAATATCATATTTACGTTTAATATCCACACCCACCGGCACCATAAAGTTGGTTCCATCCACTTGGACACCATGGCCGGCGTAATAAAAAAGGCCCACACCGCCCTGTTTAATCTTATCACCGAATATCCGCACGGCATTACGAATCCGACTTCGGTCGGCATTGGTCCTGAGGATTACCTCAAACCCGAGTTTTTCAAGGGCCGCCTTCATGTCAGTGGCATCGTTCACCGGGTTTTGTAAAGGATCTATTGATTTATAGGCGCTGTTCCCGATCACAAGTGCGGTGCGGTTGGCAGCCGCAGCCATATGAACAGAGGCAATAAACAGCAGCAGTGTTATAAAAAATATGATTTTTTGTGTCATCTGGCTCTCCTGAATCTTATATTTAACCCGTTTTTTCATCCCCTGCTTTAAAATTGTACTGTCCGGGCCTTTGAATCACCTTGACGGTTTTTTTCTACCAGCCCGATCAGTAGTAATACGCTCTTTGTTCCCCAAAAAAGGGAAGCGGGAATATACGTTGTCCGGCAATTATCAATTATCACTGCCGGGCTCGGGAAAGACAGAGGCGGAACCCTATGTTACTGTTTCGGTTATCAGCAGAGTTCCTGTTCCGGTTCGCTGCACGCACGTTCCTGGGGTTGTTGTTCCAGCTGCCACCACGGTTCACGCGGGAATTTTCCTGTATATCCCTGTTTTTAAATATCCATGCATTTTCTGGCAAGATTTTTACGCCATCCATAACTATTTATATGATAAAGCCCTGCCCATAACGCATTGGTTCTCTCCTGCAAATCAAGTGCATCCATTGTTTTGGATCTGTATTTTTTTTCATATTGTTTAATCCGGACACGAATCCTTTTTTTGGAGGATGAACTCAGCTTTAAAACCCCGGGGTAAATCACAGAGCCCAGAAACCCGATTCCTTTATCGGTCCGGTTAATCTGTCCTCCATTTTTTATGTGAAGTTTAAGGTCGTTGTTCAGATATTGTCTGCTGTCATCCCTCAACTGACAAAGCATGGATTTGTCCCCTACAATAAGCATATCATCCATATATCTTAAATAAAACCTTGCCTTTTTTGCCTGCTTGATCCAGTGATCAAACCGGGTCAGATAAAAGTTTGCAAAATACTGGCTGGTCAGATTGCCCAGGGGCAGTCCTTTCCCATGAGCTGTATTGTAGGACTCAATAATATCAAATAAGATAACCAATACTTTTTTATCCTTTATCCTGCTATACAGCATTTGCTTTAAAATAGCATGATCAACGGAATCAAAAAACTTTGAAATATCCATTTTAAGATAAAAATCATGGCAGGCCGCCCATTTTCTTGCCTTTGAAAGTGCTCCATGCTGCCCTTTGTCTTTCTGGCAGGCATAGCTGTGAAAAATCTGTGATTGATCCAGAATAGGTCCGCAAACATTCATCAGGGCATGGTGTGCAACTCTTTCCTTAAACGCCGCCGCACAGATATCCCTGGTTTTAGGATCATGAACGGTGAAAAAAGAATATGTTCCAAATATCATGGTATCGGTATCGATCTTTATCCTTAAAGTGTGGAGATTTTCAGTAAGATTTTTTCTGAATTGAATAACATCCTTTCTATCGGCTTTGCCTTTGGCAGCCTTATGAAAGGCGATCAGCAGGTTTTCATAGTCCAGAATACTAGCCATAAGGTCGCCATATCTTTTCATTGGATGGTTTCGTTTTTATGGGTGTCTGCCAAACCTGAAAATATTTCCCGGCACAGGGCAATAAAGGTATTACCATATTTTTTCACCTTTGATTCTCCCACGCCTTGAATGGAAAGCAGCCCTTGTTTATTTTCAATCCTTTTTTCCACAATTTTTGCCAGTTGCGCATTGGTGAAAATGGCATAAACCGGCACCCCTTCTTTTTCAGCAAGTGATTTTCTCAAATCTCGAAGCTGGGAAAAAATGATAAAATCGTCTTCTGACAATTTTTCCCTATAGTCTATTTTTGGTGCCGCCTGATTCTTCGCCTTATTTGAATCAAGATATTCCACTATAAATATTAAATAGGGAATTTCCTTTTTAACCACGAAATGGGACTGTACAGAAACCACCCGGGTTGAAGAAAGAAATCCATTCAAATCTTCCGGCGATTCAGGCGGCGGAACCGGATATGTAAAAATTTTATATTTCATTTATTATTCCTTTTTTTCCGCCCGTCCGCACCCGGACCCTGATGCCCCGACCCTTCCGCTGCTCCGCAATGCTCCAGGGTACGAGTCATCCTGACCGGCTGCTTCTGCTGTCCTCATGCTCTGATATTCTGCTGCCGTGCTCCTGCTGCTCTATTGCCGGACTCGGGAAAGACAGAGGCGGAACCCAATGAAACTGTTTCGGATACCAGCAGAGCTCCTGCCCCGGTTCGCTGCACGCACGCACCTGGGGTCGTTGTTCCAGCTGCCACCACGGCTCACGCGGGAATTTCCACCGGAAGTTATCACAGGATTGTTGCGAACATGCCTTGAATAGGCATTTTTATCATACACATCTTCACACCACTCCCAGACATTGCCGCTCATATCATAGATGCCAAGGCCGTTGGGGTCTTTTGTTCCGACCCGATGGGTATTACTTCCGCTGTTGGAGTAATACCATGCAACACTGTCTACATCATTTCCACCTGCATATATCTGATCCCTGCCCCCGCTTCTGGCAGCATATTCCCACTGGGCTTCTGTGGGCAAAGAAAAGCTGTTGCCGGACTGCTGCTTGAGCTTGGAAATATATTGTTGGGCATCATTCCAGGATATAGTCTCGACCGGATAATCATCCCCTGATCGAAACTTTGAAGGATTGGAACTCATGATTTTCTTCCACTGCCCTTGGGTCACCTCATATTTGCCCATCCAGAACCCCTCCACGCAGACCTCGTGAACCGGTTTTTCATCAGGGTCGCCTGAGCTGCTGCCCATCTGGTAGCACCCCTCTGGAACCCACACAACCTCCATGCCGGTTACAGGGTCTTTCCAGTTCTGCCCCGTCCTGGCTGAATCTTTTTTAAGTTCAACATAAAGATCAACCCCTTCTCCACCAGAAACCCGTATGGGTTCAATCCTGGTGATATAATCGGTTTTCGACACCTGAATCCGGTATTGTCCGGCATCAAGTTTAATTCCATCCACATATTTCGGGGTGATATCAAGTATCTTTATCGTGCAGTCTGCAGGCTGGGTAGTGACATATAGCCTACCCTTGGTTTTTTCCCACTCAAAATAAAAGGTTACAACCGCTTTTCTGTTGCTGTTAACTTTTACCTTTTTTTCAATGGCATCATAGCCCTTAAGTCTTGCTTTTACCCTGTAGGTGCCGGGATCAATGCTGTCAATATCCAGAGGGGCTTTGCCTTTAAAGCCCTGGTCAATAAATATATCTGCTCCTCCTGGATCGGATATGATGCTCAGCTTTCCCTTGCTGCTGCCTTTAGCAATCGGAGTTGTTACAGTGGTGATTCCCCGGGCCAGGAAATATTTTGGCACCGGTGTTGAAGACACCCAGGGCACCTGCTTATCATTGGTCTGTTTCATTACCCCCAGCCCTGTCTGGTTAAAAACTTCCTGGACTGCCAGGCCGGGGTTTTCAAGATTCTTTAAAAGTTCTCCAGTATACACGCCATTTCTGCCAATGCCGTCTTCTGCAAGAAAACCCGGGGATGTTGCATAGGCGATAATAGAACCGGGTGGAGCATCCATCTTGGCAAGCCCTTTGGAGGCGGATCGAAAACTTCTGGCGAAGGGGTTGTTCCTACAGGCATCGAGAACGACAATATTTAACCGGTTACCTGCTTCTTTCATCTTACCAAGAATTCTTCCGGCATTGATGCCTTCAAACTCAACATCGGATGCTGATTCGACTTTTGAATTAACAGGGATTAAATAATTAATATTGTTGATCTGGATACCATGACCGGCAAAATAAAAAATCCCCACTTCAGACCGGGCAAGCTTTCTGGCAAAAAGATTTATTCCATCTACCATACTTCGTTTATCCGCATCCGTGCGAAGGACAACATCAAACCCCAGTATTTCAAGCTTGGCTGCGATATCTTTTGCATCATTCACAGGATTTTTAAGGGGAGATGCCTGATAATTACTGTTCCCGATGACAAGGGCAGTGCGATTGGATGCATAGACCAATGACTGATAAAAAGTAAACGCGATCAGCAGCAGGAAAAAGATCATTTTTCTGTTCATTTTATTCACTCCCCAATTTGGCAATGGTATTCAATATCTTTTCTTATAAAAATTTTATCGAATAAAAGTCAAATTTTTCCAAACTTTATTCAAAAAAGAGACATGGAATTCGCAGGCCATTCCGGAACACGCCCGGAATTATAGGAACAGGATTTTTCAAGAATTTGGCTAATCTGCGAGCTCAAACTCTACCCTTCTATTTTTCTGTTTGTTGTAAGAACTTGTGTTCGGCATCAGGGGATCAAGTTCCCCATACCCTCTTATACGCAGTCTGTCTTCAGAAATATCAAAAGCTGTAACAAGATATGCTTCGACAGAATCAGCGCGGTCAAAACTCAGTTTCAGATTGTATTGTTCTGTACCATCAGCGTCAGTGTGCCCGTTCACCATGATATCCCTGTTTTTAAGCTCACGTGAAAGCAAAGCCTTTCCTACCTCTTTAAGAAGGGGATAAGAAGATTTTTTCAAGACAGAAGAATTGGTATCAAACTCTATTTTAATCTTAAGTCTTGGAATATCCACATTTTCTACAACCTCAATGATTATTTCTTCCATTTTATTATCAATTCTCTGGATCACCTTTATGTCCCGCTTTTTATTGACAAGGCTCCTGTATTTTACAGGAGTTCTGGTAAGCTCTTTTATCATTTCCTGACTTGTGGTTTGGAACCCGTCATCATCTGCCAATCCAATAAATGGAGATAATAAAAAATTAAGGACGATAAATAAAACCACCCGGCTTTTGTATTTGGATTTCATGTCACACCCCTTGTCTTTTTTCAGTTTGTAAAAGTTTTCCTAAAGCCTCAAATGGTCCCCGGCATCCGGACCATGATACCCCGACCCTTCCGCTGCTCCGCAACGCTCCAGGGTGCGGGTCATCCTGTCCGGCTGCCTCTGCTGTCCTCATGCTCTGCCATTCTACTGACCTGTTTCTACTGCTCTATTGCCGGACCCGGGAAAGACAGAGGCGGAACCCCATGTTACTGTTTCGGTGATCAGCAGAGTTCCTGCCCCGGATCGCTGCACGCACGTTCCCGGGGTTGAAGTTCCAGCTGCCACCACGGAGCACGCGGGAAATTCCACCGGATGTCACCACAGGATTGTTGCGATCATGTTTTGAATAGGCATTCTTATCATACACATCTTCACACCATTCCCAGACATTACCACTCATGTCATATATGCCAAGTCCGTTGGGAGCTTTTATTCCGACCCGATGGGTTTTATTTCCGCTGTTGGAGTTATACCATGCAACACGGTCTATATCATTTCCACCTGCATATATCTGATCCCTGCCCCCGCTTCTGGCGGCATATTCCCACTGGGCTTCTGTGGGCAAAAAAAAGCTGTTGCCGGATAGTTGTTTTAGTTTGGAAATATATTGTTGGGCATCGTTCCAGGATACTTGTTCAACCGGAAAATCTTCTCCTGATTGAAACTTTGAAGGATTGGAACCCATGATTTTTTTCCACTGCCCCTGGGTCACCTCATATTTCCCCATCCAGAACCCGTCCAGACAGACCCCATGAACCGGCTTTTCATTAGCATAACTATCGCTTGAATTGCTCCCCATCTGATAACACCCCCCTGGCACCCGCACAAATTCCATACCGGTTACAGGGTCTTTCCATGTTCCATCTCTTTGGAGTGGATTTCTTAACAGCAACATGCAGTCACCTTCTTCAACACCATCTGCCCAGCCGGGAGGGCATTTCGCAATCAACACCTGCCATGCTGATTTTTTAAGGCTTTTGCCATATTCTGAAGAAATTATTTCTTTATATTTATTAATTTCCGTCTCAAGAGCGATGATTATCTTTTCTTCTCTTTCTATTTTTAGCTGTGCAATTTCTGCTTCTCTTTTTATTTGTTCAGCTTTTTTTTGTTTTCTTAATAGTTCAAGTCTTTTAGCCTGTTCCTCTTTTTGTTTTACCATGGCAAGCATGGTATCAAGGCTGTCGTCTGTTTTGACTTCAGAGGAGCCAAGACGTTTTTTCATGGCACTTATTTTTTTATCAAGTTCGGATAGTTCTTGCTCCCGGAGTGCAATTTCCTTTGCTTCTTTTTTTTGGGCTGTGTCTGCTTGTCTTTCCATTTTTTTGAGTCGTTCATATTCACTTTGTTTTTGAGCTTCTAACCGGGATAAATTGTCCAAACGGGCGTTTTGTTTTAAAAAGAAAACAAACTCTCCGCCCTGCTGGCCGCCTGTGTTGTGTAAAGAACCAAACTGGGGAAATTGTTCAGCATTTTCAGCTACGCCTGCTTTAATATCTGTAAAAAATTGTGAGGGAACTAAAAATGGTGACTGATTGTTTTCAAGAGCTTTTACTAAAAAGTGTGTGAATACGCTGTTATTAGCAAAGCCTGAGTCAGTAACCGGTTCAAGTCCGCCTGAAGTTATTGCCTGCCGGGAAGTCAATTTATAGGACCGCCGGATCACTTCATCTGTGACTTCCGGCAATTTACCCCTGTGACCACGAAAGAAATCGCCTGAAAAACATGAATCAGAGACAAGAAGAATATGTTTGGCCTTAATGGCATCTGATTTGAGGTAATCCTTGATATAATTATTAGAGATCCAGGCAGATACATCTTTTGTGCCGCTTTCCACTGGTATCCAGCTGCCTGATTTGGTTATGGGATCAAGATACCCATGGCCTGCATAGAATAAAAAAAGGGAATCGTCTTTTTTTAAATTTTGAGCCAGAAACCGAAGCTTACCAATAATGTTTGCCCGGGTTGCCTCTTCGTCGTATAGTTCAATCAAATGTTCATTATCAAAATGATACCTGGAAAGAAGCGCTTTTTTGACTGATCTGGCATCATTGGCTGCAGTTTTCAGCCGGGGCCATTCAATATATGTGTTAATCCCGATAACAAAAAGCCATTGGTCTCCTGTAACCTTTTTGCCTGAAGGGGATATTGGGGTCACTGAAATCCCGAAGGCTGTGCTTAAAAAAAAACCAGAGAATGAAAATAGTATGACTGCAGTGATCAAGAAAAATGATTTCAGACTTTTCATTACTTAAACCTCATTTGATATGGATTTAATTATTGTCCTTTCTCCTTAGCATAAATTTCAAGCGAATAAAAACAATTACAAAATATATCGGCCCTACTGCTTATGCCTGTTAGTATTCCAATAGGTTATTTTTTATTTTATCTGCCACTTGGCCCGCCAGTTTGTGTATATAATCGGCATACTCCCATGTAATCGGTGAGGAGCCATTGCTGGTTGGAAATGATAATTTTTGCCTTTCTTCTACAATTTGGATACTTGAATAAGCGGCCATTGTTACCTCCAAATTGTTTTTAGTAACATGTTTTGCCAAAATTCAGCTCATTTAAGTTTACAATGAATACTCATTATAGGTTGTCACCCGCAAGAGAATATGGGTTTGCCTGGTTTGAGGGCCGCCGATAGTTGTTACACCCCCATCAATTGATTCAATTATGGTGTTGAAAATTTCTTTTCTTTTTTGGGAGATGATTATTTTCAGCCTGGAGATGGTATCATTTACCTTTAAGGCTATCAGTTCGGCATTTATTTTTGATGAAATGTTTAGTTTCGCTTCATCGCCGGCCGTAAGACGAAACACTTTGCTGTCTAAAAGCTTAAAACTGGAATAATTTAACGTTTTTTGAAGTTCGCTGTAGGCGATTGCCAGTTCCGGATCAATGTAATTTGTTTTATTATCAGCTTTTATCACCTGAACTTTTACCCAGACAATCGGCCCTGAGGATCTTTTTGAACTATTTTGAATCATTGTATATTCAGTGATTCTTTTAGCAAATGATAACTTTTTCAGTTCAGGAAACTCATTCAGGATCGGGGCAAGTTTGTTTTTAAGTGTGCTAATGTATCCTTTCTTAATCATTGAAATTACGGCAAAATCTATTCTGGATTCGTCAATTTTTATATCATTCTGTGTTTTACTTGTGCAAATCATAGACAACAATTGCACAGCTGTTTCAAAATCCCTGCCATTCTCCGACATGATAAACGCTTTTTGCAGATCCTCAATAAAAATTTGGATAGAAGTATTCTTCTTTAATCTTTCAAGCCATGGAAGGGCAGCTTTATATTTTCCGTTATTTAAGAGTGCAAGTGTATAAAAATGGAGAGCATATCCTGAAAGTTTATGTGATTCAAGTTTTTCAAAAACATCATGGTATAATTTTTCACTGGTTTCCTCTTGCCAGGATATCCCGGTGGATGATGATAAAAGATAGTATATCAGTGCAAGAGAGGGAATAAATTTATCAGTTTTATTTGGATGGCTCAGTATAGATTGGAAATTTTTTTCATTTTCCCACAGAGTGTCAAACACTGTCCTGAGGTCTTCTTTTTTTGAAACCAGGGCAATTTTTTGAAGTATTTTGATTTCAAGAGCATTGCCTGGGGTGAGGTTTTTGGTGCGGATCATTTTAAGTTCTTTGCGAACTGTTTCAGATCGGATATTAAAATTAAATTTTTCCTGGACCCTGTGCTGGAAACTTATTTCAGGATATGGCCCTGCATTTGCTGATATCCCTGCACAACCGAACAATGACATTAATGCGGTCAGGAAAATAATGAATTGAAATATTATTGCAACCATTTCCAGACACTCCTTTGTTAAAAGTTATTGATCACAGAATAAAAAACCGCTTTTTTCTGCTACAAGATTGCAGATGTTTTCCCTGGTTAAAGATCCATCAACCCGGGACAAAATCTGATATTGAAACCGTTCATGATCGGCTAACAAGGCTTTATTACGAAAAATATCAAACTCGATTTCAGGCAGTTTTGTTGAAATAAAATTTAAGAATTGAGTTGCATCAAGAAAATTATCAAAACTTGTCAATTCAAAGTGCTTTATGGTATCTACCTGTTCAACAAAAGTCTGCGAATCTGTTGTCTTTTCATGGGGTTTTGTTTTGGCCATAATTTTTTTAAGATGCCTGTAAATGTAATGGACATATTCATTGCAATCTTTTCTGAGTGTAAAGGTTTTTTTGTCAACACCTCCTGGTCCGCAGTAGTATGCTGCCAGAGCAAGGTACGGGTCTTCCAGTTTTGTATATAGATCTGCAAGGTAATGAACTCCAGCATCTATATTTTTTTTAGGAACATATAATTCTTGTTTGCTGATTCCATAGATTGATGCTGTTGACGGCATTACCTGCATGAGTCCGATGGCACCCTTTGAACTTATAGCATTGGAATCAAAAAAGGACTCTCCCCTGACCACTGCCAGAATATAGGGTAATGAAAGGTTATACTTTCTTGATGCATCTGCTAAAAGATCCTGATAGGGATATCCTTTAACTTCAACAGGCGTTTTAAATATTGATATCAGATCACTTTTTATAACGGGATCAGGCATGATCGCTGCATGAACCGCCTGGCATATAAATAAGCTCAGGATCAAACCCGACAATAATAATATTGAACTAATCTGTTTCATCATATCCCTCCAAATTTTTATTTATTTATTGGTTTTTGTTTTATTTAAATTCATGAAATTTTATCTGACCACTGGATGACACTGAAAGAATGCCATTCTTTTTTTCCTGATTCAGTTCGGAAAGCATTGTTTCAACCTTTGAATCAATGCGGCTGTCGGAAAACAAAACCATCACCTGCAACCTATTAAATGATTTGACATCCGATATGGTTCGGCCCAATTCCCTGATAAAATATTCACGATCCGCTCCGTTTTTCAGTTCCCACATTTTCTTTGGAATATCTGTAGCGCTTTTAAATTCTAAAACATCCCCTGACAAATATCCTTCAAAAATGAGATCAAACCCTTTATTGACAGCCCGGCAATATATTTTTACCTTATTATTGTTAAGCATGGTAATTAAATCCTCCAGGCTCTGAAACTGGAAATGAAGCCCTTTTAAAGGTTCATTTACTAAAATCTGTGGTCTGTCTTCCTGAACCGATTCAGGCGCTGAGATATTTTCAGTAAGGGGCTCAATAATTGAGACCAAATCCTGGATTGTTTCAATTGTTTTTTGGGGATCATGGGTAAAAGGGATACTTTTTATCATTGCAAATATAATCCAGAAGATAATTCCTATAATTGCGACAAATCTCATAACATCGACTTCCAGTGACTGGTCATTGTTTAAATGATCTTCAAAAAGGAAATTAAACCGCTTCATTTTGGGTCCCCTCTTCGAGCAGCATTTGATCCCATTTTCTGCCGATATAGATTATTTTAAATATCCTCAGCAGATATCCACAGGCACCACCAAATACAGTTGTGCTTAAGGCCAGCAGCAGGCCTCCATTGACAAGTTTATCAAGAAGGCCCAGGGCAGATACATTTGAACTTAAACCTTCAGGGTTCGTCATCCCGTCAAGGGCGTGCATCAACGCCGTCTCCATCCCTATAGCTGTCCAGATAATGCCTACACCAAAAAATGCTGAGATGATTACGTTCAATAATCTGTCAAGGAATGTCACTTCTGAAAGTTTTGCATCTGGAGCGCTGATTTTTATGCGCATTTTAAGAATGAATACCATATAAAGAATAAGAAGTATGGAAAACGGGATAATGGAAGACCGAAGGTGCCTGAAAAATAATGAACCCATATTGAACAGCACATCATATTCCGGAGATATTGTAACCCAATTTAAAGCGACCCCGAGCCCGAGAAGTATCAGACTCCAGCAAAATGAAAGTGAGATTATAATAATAGAATATCTCATAATATTTTTCTTTCTTTGATGGTTTGGGACATTTTCCCTAGTAAGAGTTTAAACTGGCTGTCTGTTTTGATCAGTTCATTCTCATTAAGAGTAAGGCCCATGGCAATAAACCCTGCGGTTTTAAGTTTCTTTTCCATCAAATATTCAGTTTCAAAAAACTTCACGCTTTTAAAATTGTTCAAAGGTAACTGCAGGGTATGAAAGTTTTTCCAAAAACATTTTCGAATCATTAAATCCACGGTTTTTTCATCAGCATTGTGCTCTTGGAGTAAAAACCGGGTGAACAATGCTTCTATGTCTTCGCTTTCATTAACTTTAAGATTTTCAAAAAACTGAAGCGCCAGCATATTAAGAGGACTGGTACCTGTCAAAGCGTTGTCTGCTTCATGGTTTGTATTAACATCCGTATTTTCATCAACAATATTGCTATCCTTAACAATATTGCTATCCTTTCCCGGGATCGGTAATGTAATGGTCAGTCCGGTGTTATTTTCGGATTTTCCAACACTTACGATCCCGGATACTATTAATGTTCCAAGGACGAACACGCTGATAACTATTGAAAGTATGATGGCAATGATAAATTTCATATCCCTCACCCGATTGCATTAGTTTGTGCCGTTGCAGGCTGCCCAAATTGTGTTGTATACATACATGGCGTTCAAAAAATGAGTTTCAGGGCTGCCCTGTCGGCAAGCTTCAAAACCCAATTGTTTCAGCATGAATTCTTTTTCAAGGTTACGCTTAATCGAGGATAGCTGATAACAGCATTGATTTACTTTTTCAGTGGACGGCAGGCTGACAAACTGGTTTGAAAAATAACAATTCCACCTGTTTTTAACCAGATCCGGTGGAACTTTGCCTGTTTCCCGGAGGGGGGTTACAAAAGAATCCCAAATCAGGTCTGCATTTTGAGGAGAAGCGCTGTTTTTGCACTGTGTAACAAGTTTTTCAAATACGTTTTCAAAAAATTGTTGTGAATAGGGATTATTATTGATGACTTCCAGAGCCTGCCTTGAGGCTGTTGCTGTTTTAAATGAATCAATTTGATCAATCCGGGTCAGGGAAGCTGCTGGAGTTTCCATTTTCATGATCTTCACCTGGGGTTCTGTTGTAACACAACCCGTTGTAAAGACGGTCAAAATTGCTAATACGACAATGAACCTGCTGTATTTTTTAAAATTCATAATATCCTCCGTTAATTATTGTTTTTTAAGTCATTAAGATCTCGGTGCAAAACCGCCAGACACTTTCTTTTTGCCATTATTTTTATCTTCAGTCCCTGTTGTTTTTTTATAGTATTCCAGAACTTTTAAATTTGGTTTTGATGAAAGTTTTGTTCCGGTATACTGGATACCCAGCACCTGGGGCATTGCACTGACAGCCTTTGTTGCATTGAAAATAATCTGGCCATATTCACGCTGTGATTCCAGGATGAATTTTGCTTTGGCAAACATTTTTGAAAGAAATCGTGCTTTTTTAGCTTTTTTGGACATGGAAATCTGAATATTCCCTGCTCTGACAATTTCCGGGGCTTCTTTTCCAAAATCCGGGATGAGTTTTTCCAATACAACAAACATTTCATCTGTCGGATCAGGAAAATCATCCAATTCCAGGTTAAATGGACTGTCATCATTTGATTGCCCGCCAACATCAAGCCTGGGTGCATCTGAAGTACCATTCATTGTTTCTGAATAAAGCTCAGAAGGACTATGTTTAAATGCCCGGGATGAAACAATCTGGGCTGCTGACTGTTCCCCCTGTTCGTACCTTGCTGCAACCCCGGGAAGATAACCCGCCAGCTCTGAGTAGAGTTTGATGCCGGTCTCTCTCATCTGAGATGCCATTTCTTTACATGCGTCACTGGGTTTTTGGGGATTAAAATCCGCCCCCCCACAGGCTGCGTTCCAGGTTTCATACTGCACATCAAACTTTTTCATGAGCCGGGCAATCTCGCTTGCTTTTTCAGACGTCGCCAGTTGTCCAAGTTCAGACCTTGTATTATTAATGATTCTCTGGACTGCAACACCCTGTGAGGCATATAGATTTGAAAAAAAACCAGTTATTAATACCAGTGTGATGATAAATACGCTTTTAGTCGGTTTCATGATTCCTCCCTTTTTTTAGTTAAAAATCCAAATCAAGAATTTCGCTCTTTAAATATTTAGACGAAGGATTAGAATAATTGTTCAAAAGAATTTACTTTTCTTAAATTTATGATAAGAAAACTATACAATCCAAAAATGAACAAATTTTAAGATATCTCGTCTTTTTAGATATCAGCAGTAAAAAAAATGAGTACAGATGCTTTTTTGTAAAATATTTAATCACATCAAATTTTAAATGGAGATTGATTATGTTCAGAAAATTGCTTGTTATACTCGGCTTAATTTCATTCTTGCTTTTGACAGGATGTGTAGCTGCAACAGAAAAAGCAGTAAAAGCACCTTCTGATATAAAAACCATGAGCCTTCACACTGCAACTCAGCTTTTGGCTGAAAAATTGAATGTATCCCTTAAAGGTAAACAGCTGGGCAGATTTGCTGTAGCAGACCTAATAGGTCCGGGTAGCGGAATCACAGGGCTTGGCGAACAGATAGCAGACGACTTGAGCGTACAACTTTTTCAATCAAATAATTTTAGTGAGTATGTAGAAAGAAAACAATTCAAGCAGCTGCTTTCAACCATCATTTCAGAAAAAGACGTACCCTACTTTGACCAGAGCACGGTTTCGACGTATGGAAAATCCATGGGACTTCAGGATATGCTAATCGGAACAATTCGAGATCTTAGATCCTACTATTATGTCAAGGCAAAAATTGTTAACATTGAAACAACAAAAATCCTGGCCATGGGGGATGTTAACATATCAAAGACCGCCACAGCCATAACACTTGTGGAAAAAAAGCAGACATCAACTTTGACTGTCAGTGTAAGCCCGGCAATACAGGGGACTGTCATGGCTGATGGGAGGCACCATCCATTAAAGAATGGGGCTGCTGTTATAAAAGGAGTGCCGTATGGTAATTGTTCCATCGTTATTCAACCCTCTTCCGGGTATCAAGCTATCAGAAAAAATATTTTAATCAAATCCCCCATGGAAACTTTTGCATTCAGTCTTAAAGAAAAAAAATATGATATCTCCTTTACGATTGTCCCTCCTGATGCAACCCTTGTGATTGACGGGAAAAAAATTATCCTTAATGAACATGGTTTTGCAAAAATCGATAATATCACAGCAGGGAATCATTCCCTCCTCATCAATTCTGATAAAAAAGGCTATAAAGGTATTTCTCAGATATTTAATCCGGCAATAAATGAAATCTTTCAGTTTAATCTTCTGACAACAGATCCAATCTACAATTTCAATGATACCCTTTTTCAAAAAGTACAACAAATGAAAGACAAACAGGATTTCAATGTTAAGCTCTGGACAAATAAGAAAGTGTTTAAACCCGGAGATACAATTTCATTTTTTTTCAACTCTGAAAAAGACTGCTATTTAAATATCGTTGATATTGGTACCAGTGGGAATATCACCCTGCTTTTTCCAAATAAATATCATCAAAACTCAAGAATTGATGCAGGAAAAACCTATAAAATCCCGGATGAAAGCTCTGACATGTTTGCATTCAGGGTCGATCCACCCGCTGGAATAGATCGTGTCTATGCTATTGCCAGTACCAGGCCCCTGAATATTTTTGATACAAATTTTAGAGATGTTGAATATAAAACAATAACCCGTGGACAAACACGAGATATCACAACTGTGGCGGCTGGTCATGCCATGAGCAATGTAAAATTAACTGCGGCATCCACCTGTATTATTAATGTGATCGAATAAAAACCTGTAGCATTATAGAAAAATTTAAGGAAAAACCAATGAAAAGAATAAGAGACATGTTTCATAAAATCATGATTCTATGCATGGCATTTGTAACAATTTTTGTTTCAGCCTCCTATGCCGACACTGAAATTGTTACGATTGCAGAAGGGGTTGCATTGATACAAGGAGATAATATAGTTGGCGCTAAAGAAAATGCAAAAAATGATGCACTCCGCCAGGCACTCGAACAGGGCATTGGCATGCTCATGGATGCCGAAACGATCCTTAAGAATGATGACCTCATGGAAAAAATTTATACACATTCTACAGGCTATATAAAAAATTATACCATTATAAAAGAAGGGGAAGATAAATCCGGCATATACAGAGTTACAATACGTGCCGTCACAAAAACTGAGACGCTAAGAAATACACTTACCCACTTAGGCCTGATCCACCAAATGGTTGATTACCCTAGAATAATGATCCTTCCTTTTCCTGACAAGGGCATGATCTCTTTGGCAGAGGCTGCTGAAGCCATACTGGTACAGCAGTTTACAGATAGACATTTTGAGTTAGTGGACCCTGCAAAATCAAAACAACTCCACAATGAAGCCAAAGACCTTCTTAAAGTTGATACAATAAACAATATTGCAGCAAAAATTGGTCTTCAACATCAAGCTGAAATCGTTATTTTATACTCGGTTGATACTGGAGCATCAGAGTTTGATGGAATGATGGAAACTGCAACTGCCACCATGACAACCAGAGCAATAGTTACTACTACTGCCCAGATTCTTACAGCAGATAATAAAACTTTGTCAGGGTTGGGGAAAACCCCTGAGCTTGCCTTTACAAAAGCAGCAAACAGTGCAGCACAAAGCTGTGCAGAAAAACTAATCCCCTCAATTGTGTCCTGGTGGGACAATTACACTGCAAATGGCTTGCCCTACATAATAACGCTTAAAACACCTCCAAAGGCAGACCGATTGATCATCTTATTCCAGCAAAACATGGAATCCATTCCAGGGGTCGTGTCACTATCAGAACGAAGCTCAGGAGGTGGTATAACAGAAATGATGGTAAAATATAAAGGCAAAAGCACAGATTTGAAAAGAGCTGTCCTGTCAATAATGTTTAAGCATGCAAGCTTCAAAGATCTTTATACTGTAATAATTAAAGGAAGGTTTATGGTGTTTTCAATCAAATAATCGAATTATCCGATACGCTATTTGGTGGTCGCCACGTGCTATTAACAAGAAACAGAAATTATATACTTATTGGTTTACTTGACCCTTTCCATATTGCAACCTACGAACTATACTTTTAATCTTTTTTTAAAAATTGACATATTTTTATTCACATGTGTAATAAATAAAAAACACAAAGGGATTTAAAAATGGTGAAATAGAAACTCAAATCGTAATTTAATTTTACTTAATATTCAAATGATAAAGTGGTAGTGTCTATCCCGAAACAAAGAGGAGAAAAAAATGTAAAATACTGTTACTTCACTTGCTTTTATGTCGGAGTAAAAGAAATTGTTGCAAATAGTTATTTTTTAAAATATAGATGTGATATCGCTTAATTTTCAATTATCTCAATTCAGAATTTGTATCAAATAGGGAGAATAAAATGAAAATTTCTTTGATAACAAATCTTATAGCGGGAATCGTCTTTTTTTTAACCCTTGCCGGACCGGCAGCTACCCAACAGAACAGTGATGGAGTGGCTGTGATCATTGGCAACAAAAACTACCAGAATCAGATCCCACAGGTTGACTTTGCCCATCGTGATGCAGCAGCAATGAAACGATTTGTAATTGATGAACTTGGATACAAGCAAGGTAATATCATTTATTTGCTGGATGCTTCTGAGGGACAAATGCGAGGAGTTTTCGGGTCAAAGGACAATTATAAGGGAAAACTCAACCAATATATTCGCCCTGGGAAATCCGATGTTTTTATTTTTTATTCCGGCCACGGGGTACCCGGGCTTAAAGACCGAAGAAGTTATCTTCTTCCCTGTGATGCCAGTCCTGACACGGTTGAACTCAATGGTTATCCATTACAGCAACTTTATGACAATCTTGGAAAAATGGAAGCCAAATCTACTCTTGTTTGCCTGGATGCATGTTTTTCTGGTGACTCTCCAAATGGGATTCTGACTCAATCTGCATCTTCTATCTCAGTCATCCCATACGAACCCAAAAATATTGATCACCTCAATATCATTACAGCAGCCAGCGGGGGTCAGCTGGCTAGCTGGGACTCCAAATCCAGACACGGCCTTTTTACAGAAATTTTATTACAAGGTCTTTATGGGAAAGCTGATGAAAAAGAATTTGGTGGCAATGGAGACAACGAGATAACACTTCTGGAAATGAAGAAATTGCTGGATGACGAAATGACATATTTAGCACGTCGCCATTACAACCGGGAACAAGTGGCTACAATCAAGGGAAATAATAACTTTATCCTTGCTAGTCATGGGAACGAACCCATAGTACGTCCTAAAATTACCCTGGATTCAAAACCATTAAAACAAATTAAGACACATACATTTCAAAATGAACCGCTTGAAGAAAAAACAGACCACATGATTTTTAGGATAAAGCCAGTTAAATACAAGGGATCTGAGATCCCTGGGGCTGTCGGTATTATAGGCGCGCCTTTGGGCAATATGCCGGATGCTATTGTGGAAAATTGGCCTCCGCAAAAAGGTGATATCACGGTTACAACCATTATCACAAAAAACAAAATAGAACGTGAAGACAATCCAGAATTAGCAGGCGCCCAAATGGCTACTGCCTTATTCGGCAAAGCCATAAGCTCTTTTACAAAAGACATCCCCAAATACATATATCATTATGAAGTGGATGTTCTTATTACTGCAAAGAATACCCAATCCCGAGAAGTCAAAACAGCAAACGGATCTGCCTACCTGAAATCTCAGAATGATAATGAATCCGGACAGATCTTGATTGAAGCGTTAACAGAAGGGGCAAACAACTTGTGCCTTATACTCATGGGAGGGGTTTCGCAACCCCATGAGAAAGCAAGCGTAAAAAGGAATAATGCACTGATGGCATTCAAAAAAAGCAAGAGTTCTCAAGATTTCAATCAGAACGATACGCGCTGATACTCAAAGGAGCTATCTTTTTTGCATTAATAGCTGCAAGCTGTATTATAGATCATTGGCAATAAATAATTAGGCCAAGGGAATACTGTGTGTTCCCAAAATAGTTTTCCATCTTCATAGCATACTTCCCCCACCCTAATCAAATTCAGCGCCAACACGTAGAAGCAAAACACCATCTTCATAAAGAGGGCCGCCTATTAAAACAAATCCTTTGTCAACAAGAAGTAAAATAGTATGAAAGACTTTTTTCTTTTTTTCCATAATTTCAACAAGCAGTCTTCCCTGGTTTTCCTCAAACCCTTTAAAAGTAAGCTTAAGAATTCTTTTGGATGAAAGTAGAATTTCTGAAGTTTGGCCGAAAGTTAGTTTCTGTTCACTTTTCTTGGCAAGCTTAAAACCGGTATAATTAAGGACCGGGGCAATTTCATTAGCTAGGTCTTTTAGTTGAGGGTCAATTATGTTTGATTTTTTTGTGGCTTTGATTATTTCAACTTTAACGTTCATTGATGAAAAGGCAAGGACATTTTCAGGACACACCTGAAATATTATCAAAAGCATAAATATGCATAAAATAGAATTTTTTTTCATTGTCATTATCCAGCCTCCTTTTCATTGTCAGGAAAAAACATGATCAGAGGGATTTTGCTTTGTGCGGTTTTAAGCACCATGGTTGAGCCACTTGTACTGGATACTTCCTCAACGCTGCTGATCATCATTTGTTTTGTTCCTGTTTGAATTGGTAAGATTGTAACTACAAATATCGCAATTGCTGCGGTACAAAGGGCAGGTACCCAGACTATCGGCTTGAAAAATTTATTTTTTATTCTCTCCCAATATGTAGGCCCCCAATCCATCTTTGAATCAAAATTTCTCCAGGCCTGATCGACGTCCAACGAAGACTCATCCTCTTCAAATGCTTCCTTCATCATTTCGTTTGTTACTCGCAGTAGCTCAAGTTTTTGTCTGCAATCAGTACATTTGTCTAAATGTTTTTTCAAATCTATGGAATGATTTTCGTCAATCTCATTATCGATAAACACATCAAATAAGGATTCATATTTTTCACAATTTGTACTCATTTTTGTATCTCCTTTTTGTCCTGATAATAAGATTGCACGGTTGTAATCACTTTTTTTCGTGCATTGCTTATCCTTGATTGCACTGTACCAAATGGTATATTCATTTTTTCTGAAATTTCTTTATATGTCAGCCCCGAGAAGAATAATTCTATCACTTCTCTATGTGTATCATTTAAACCTGATATTACCTTTTTTAAAATCACTTTTCCCTCGTCTGAACAAATTTGGTGTAGAAAATCTTTGGTATCTTCGATCTGCAGTCTGGGTAGTTGGCCACAGCCATTTTTTTGTTCTTCATCATTCATGTCATCCAGGAATATAGTCTTTTTTTTATTTCTATTATACTGTGACTTCCATTTGTCCTTAGTTAAATTACGTAATATTTGGAAGAGCCAGGTCTTAAAAGACGCATCCCCTCTAAAGTCTTTTATGCCTTTTGAAGCCTTAAAAAATGTTTTATTAGTAATTTCCTTGGCATCTTCTTCATTCCTAAAATTCTTGTAAGCTTTTCCATAAATGAGTTTATAATATTTTTTATAAAGTTCCTCGTAATATTTTTTTTTACCCTTTTTGAAACCTGCAACAAGTTCTTCGTCAGAAACATCTTTCAAGTCAGAAAATCTTTTCAAATTAGGGAAAAAATTCAAAACATTCCTTTTCTATTTATTATTGACGAATATATTATGTTTTTGTTCAAATTTGTTTATATTATCTGATTTTTATTATCCGCTTCTCATTACAAAACAGGTTGCCAAATATTTGTCAATAATTAGCAGTATTTTATAATTATTTTTATTATAAAAATTTGTAAACTTGACGTTGATTGCAAAGTGATAATATTGTGGACTATATTTTGATTTTCACTAAATGAGGTACCCAAATGAATAAAATGCAAATTCAATTATTTTTTGTTATTTTCAGTCTTATTTTCACCCAGATTCCTGCCTATTGTCAAACAACTTATTCTCTTCATGAATTGGTAAAGCTTGCAAATATCCATGCTGAGAACATTAAAATTGCTGAAGATGATTTATATATTGCAGAACAGGAAAAAGCCCGTGCATTGTCTGTCTTAATCCCCCGCGCCACAAGTTTCGGAAGCATGAGCGAGTATAAGAATGATGCTATGACAACTCCGGACACATTAACCTTGGGAGTTAAGCTGACACAATCATTTTCACTTAATGGAAAAGAGTTGATTGCCTTGGATGTTACAAAAAAAAGCATTGAAGGCAAAAGATTTTCCCTTGAAAGTATTCGTTCCGAGTATTTGTTACAGGTATCCCAAACCTATTATAATATTTTGAGCGCACAAAGGTATCTTGAAATTGCCCAATCAGATGTCAAAAGACTTACCACACACAGGGATGCAGTCAAAGAAAAATTAAGTGTTGGTAATGTAACCAAGACAGATTTATTCAGGGCTGAAGCAGAACTATCCAGATCTTTGACGGAAAGGGTGAAAGCTGAAAATGGTGTACTGCAAAACAAGGCGGCTTTACGTAACCTTGTGGAGATTGAGGAAGATTATAATCTTGAAAAAGGAAATATTGAAAATATTGAACAATATCAATCCAGTCTGGAAGATATTCAAAGCTATGCTTTAAAAAACAGAACTGAAATAAAGGAAGCAAAAAAGAATCTCGACATTGCAAGGAAAACGGTAAGGTTTGAAAAAAGTGATTATTGGCCAACCCTTTCTCTTGAAGCTGGTTACAAAGAAACCGATGTCAGTTATGAATTCAGACCCAGAGATGTGGAATATGACACTGAAGATCTATATTTCACCGGGGAGCTTGTTTTTACATTGTATGACGGTGGGTTAAGAAGAGCCCAGATCAAACAGGCAATTGCAAACCAGAGAAAAGCTGCAAATGTATTAAGGCTTCAAAAAAAAGCAATCATCCTGGATGCAAAAATTTCTTTTCTGGATCACGAAACTGCAAAAAGTACTTTATTAAATTTACAGGATGAACTGAAATCAGCCCAGGAAAATTTCAACGCGGTCCAAATGCAGTTTAAATATGGTATGGCTGACAGCATTGATATTATGGATGCAAATACGCTTTTGGTAACAGCTCAAAGAAGAATTTCAGATGCTGAATATACCTATTACCTTTCTGTATTGAAAATATTGTACACTAAAGGGGATTTAGTTCAGTATTTTTTAAATCAGGGTTGATGATGAATACCTGTTCAATTTAAAAATTAGTATTTTCATTTTTTTGCTAAAGATCGAAAACATAATAAATTGAACAAAAATTGCAAAGGATTTTGGTTCATATGCAAGGCGCATCAAAGGGTTTAATACTTATACGTATTAGGCCTTTGGTGCAACACAGCAGATGGGCCAAAAGACAAGTAATTTTGTTCAAGTAATTTGCTTTTTGATCCTAATATTAAGTGTCAGTACAGGGAAATGAAAATTTGATGATCTATAGACGCTTAAACCCCCTATTACTACAGTGAACCTGTAATGTTTTGGTTGTGCAAAGCTTGACTTAAACAAAGGGATCAAATATTCTTAAAACATAATACTTAAAGTTGATGTGAATAAGTTTTGAAAGGAAAATCATATGTATGAAATAATTGCAAACCCTGAACAGTATCAGATTGATCATCTCATTAATGGAACCGGTAATGCAAATGTCGAGATTTCAAAAGAAGAAAGGGATAATTGGGCTGGCGAAATTGTAAATTTCAGTGAAAAGTTAACTGAATTTGCAAAAAAATCCAAAACACTTGCAGAGCTTCTTTCCAGCACAGAAAAGATTTCTGCGACCCCTGCTTCATTAAAAACTTTAAAAATTCAATTATTTATAATTAATGATGCTTTAAACGCGGCAATTGAAATTGCTGATAAACTTGAATCTGATATTGTAAAAAAGTAAAAATGTTACCCTAAGCTTTTTTGACGTAAAAAATGGTCTGCGAGTACAATTGCCAGCATGGCCTCGCAGACCTTATTAATTCTTGGAATGGCAGTAATATCATGACGGCCTTTTGTTGAAATTTCACTTGGAATGCCCTTCTCATCGATTGTCTGCTGAGGTTTTAATATTGAAGGTATCGGCTTGACATGAACCCTTGCAATTATGTCATCTCCATTTGAGATCCCTGCCAAAATACCTCCGGAATGATTTGTTTGAAATCCATTTGAAAAAATCTGGTCATTGTTCTCAAAGCCTGTCATTTTTGGAGCACCAATTCCTGCACCTATTTCAACAGCCTTGACAGCTCCTATACTCATCAAGGCTTTGGCAATATCAGCATCCAGCTTGTCAAAAACAGGCTCTCCTAGACCCGGGGGGACATTGGATGCTGTAATTTCAACAATTCCACCCAAAGAGTCACCTTTGTTTTTAATATCATTGATTTTCTTTTCCATTTTTTGAGCTGCATCCAAATCAGGACATTGCAGATCGTTTTTTTCCTTTTCAGATATATCGTCAATCTTGTGAGCCCGGATACCGCCAATTTCGAGTGTATAGCTATTTATTTTGATGTTCTGCTTATCAAGTATCAATAGTGCAACAGCACCTGCTGCCACCCTTGCGGCTGTCTCCCTTGCAGAGGCTCTTCCGCCTCCCCTGTAATCTCTGATGCCGTATTTTTTTTGATAAGTAAAATCACCATGGCCTGGCCTGAAAAGAGAGGCAATCGAATTATAAGATTTTGATTTTGCATCTTTGTTTTCTATCAGAATCATAATGGGTGTTCCAGTGGTTTGCCCTTTAAATGTACCTGACAGTATAATGGGATTATCTGGCTCCTTTCGATTTGTACTTGATATTCCAGAACCTGGTTTTCTTTTATCAAGGGCTTTTTGTATGATATTCGCATCAATCATAAGGCCGGGAGGACATCCTTGAATAATAACACCTATTGCCTTGCCGTGTGATTCTCCAAAGGTCGTTATATTAAATGCTTTACCAAAACTAGAGCCGGACATCTTTTAATCTCCTGTCAATGATATTAACAATTTCTTCGGGGGTATTAAAACTGGTATCAATTTTTATATGAGCAATCTTTTTATATAAAGGGTTTCTTTTTTTTACAATTTCATTTGTTTCTTCAAATAAATCCTTATTAGTAAGCGCCGGACGTATGGTCTTTGTTTTATTATCAGTATTTAATCTGGTCATAATTGTTTTTATATCTGCATCAAGCCAGACGCATAACCCATTTTTTTTAATAAATAGCTGATTATCTTGATCTATAATAATACCACCTCCTGTGGCAATTATAGTATTATTACTTTTTTTTGTATTCAAAAGCGTTTTTTTTTCTATTTGTCGAAATTTTTCCCATCCCTGTTTTTCAATAATTTTTCTAATAGTCAATCCAAGACTTTGTTCAATAAGAAGATCTGTATCAATGAAATCAAAATTAAGACGATGGGCAAGAATTTTTCCCAGAGTCGTCTTTCCCGTACATCTATAGCCAATAAGAAATATCTTCATATTAAAAATGAAATTGTTTAGCTCGTTAAAAGTTGTTATCTCAAAGCCCTGTCTGATGGATATTTGCAGGAGGTTAAGCGTTTAGCATCGAAACAAATACCACCGGAAAATATCCATGGGATAGGGCGGTTTCAAACATAAGAGCTGAATAGTTACAAAAAAATTATATGGATCACGTTAGTAATGAATCAAATATATCCCAGTAATTTGGAAAAGATTTTTCAACACATGTTTCATTTTCAATTTCAATTCCAGGGATGATAAGACCCGGTATGGAAAATGCCATGGCGATTCTGTGATCATTAAATGTTTCTATTCTTGCTCCCTTTGGATTTCCACCTGTGATTTCTAAAAAATCCTCTCCCTGTTTAACAATTATACCCATTTTCATAAGTTGAGACGAGACAGCATCGATTCGGTCACACTCTTTTTGGCGCAAATGTTTAATATTGGTTATTCTGGTTTTTCCTTTTGCAAAGCTTGCAACAACAGCAATAGCGGGAACAGCATCCGGTGTATCAGACATGTCCACATCAACTGCCTTAAGAGGTCCTCCGCATACACCGATTTGTGTGTCTTCAATTTTTAAGATACACCCCATCTGTTCTAATATTTTAATTTGTTTTAAATCTCCTTGAAGAGAATTTTTATTGATATTTTTAACAAAAATCATTTTACCTGTTACCGCACCAATGGCCCAGAAATATCCTGCATTGGAAAGATCCGGTTCAACAAAAAAATTTCCTTGAAGATAAGACTGCTGTCCTGGAACCTGATAGTGCATATTAGAAATTTGATGGGCTTTTATGGTAAATTTTTTCATAATATCTATGGTCAAATCAACATAGGGTGACGACACAGGCGGACTATCAAGAAATATATCCAGCCCGTTTTTCATCAATGCACCTATCATTAAAATAGATGATAAGAACTGGCTGCTTTTGGAACAATCAATTTTTACTGACCCGCCTGCCCTATTGCCTCCCTGGATATAAACCGGTGGTGTACCCTTTTTGTTTTCTGACTTTGCACAAATTTTCAAACCGGTTAATGCATCAAGCAACTCCACTATTGGGCGTTCACACATTCGCTGATCTCCTGTGAGAGTGTAGCCGGTGTTTCCTAAGGCTGCAACGCCTGCAAGAAGACGCATTGAGGTGCCTGAATTGCCAAGATAGATATCTTTATTACAGGGTTTGGGATTGCCACCAAAACCTGCAACCCTGTAATGAGTTCCTTTAACCTGGTCAATGTCTGCCCCCATTTGCTTTAGAGCATCAATGGTGTGTTTTATATCATCGCTTTGCAGAAGATTTTTAATGTTTGATGTTCCATTTGATAAAGATGCACAAATCATCATGCGATGTGAAATACTTTTTGAACCTGGAATCACAACAGCCTGATTTTTAATATTTTTTTGGGTAATCTGTTTCAATTAGTTTTCTCCGTTGATCATTGTCCGTCGCACAAGGTCAATATCCGGTGTTAAGCCTGTCCATAATTTAAACTGAGCAACTGCCTGATGCATAAACATGGACAGGCCGTCAATGGTTGTACATCCCTTGTTGTGTGCAAGGTTCAACAATTTTGTTTTCAAAGGATTATAAACAATATCCATAACAATCATATGCGATTCTATACATTGAGAAGGAAAAGCCATATTTTCAACATTGGGGACCATCCCAATAGAGGTTGTATTTATTATAATATCTGCATTAAAGGCATCCAATTTATTTGATTCCGCCATGGGGATAAAATCAGCATTATACTTTAAAGCCAGTTTTTCCCCCCTGATTATATCTCTATTAATAATTACAAAGTTTCCTTTTTCTTTGTGAATGCCATAGGCTACGGCCTGGGCAGCTCCGCCTGCACCGATGATACAGACTTTTTTATCCTTAATGCCAAAGGGTTTTAAAGGAGCAATTGCAGCCCTGTGGTCCGTATTATATCCAAGAAGTTTTCCATTTTTGATTTTAATAGTGTTTACAGCACCTATGTTCAACGCTTCATCATCAATCCAGTCAAGATGCTCCATTATGGATTCTTTAAATGGAATTGTAATAGAAGCGCCCTGTATGTTTAAAGTTTTCAATGCTGCGACACCCTTTAAAATTTCATTAATTTCAAAGGCCAGGTAAACCGCATTAATATGATGCTGTTGAAACCATGCATTGTGAATAGCCGGACTCTTGGAATGTCTGACCGGGTTTCCCATTATACAATAAAGCTGTGTGTTTGAATCAATCATGCTCTTTTTGTTACCATTTTCGCTTAAAAAGTAAGATCAAAATAAAAAACCGCAGAAGCAGTTTGATCGGCTGTGAAGATGTCAAGATTATTCTTTTTTTATGATAAAGCTTTGTATCCTGTTTCCATCCATATCTTTAACAGTGGCAGTCCACTTGTTGATGATAATGGATTCTCCAGACTTTGGAATACGACCAATCTGTTCAAGGAAAAAACCTGAAAATGTATCATATGTGCTTGATTCTGGAATTTTAATATCAAGTTCTTTATTTAAATCATCAATATCGATCTTTCCTGCAACAAACCACTTATTTCCCTTAAGTCGTACAATATCAGGTGTCATTCTATCGGTTTCATCAATAATTTCTCCTATAATCTCTTCAACAACATCTTCAAGGGTTGTAATCCCTGAGATACCACCATGCTCATCCACAACAATGGCAATATGATTTTTTTTCTGTTTAAAATCCTGTAAAAGAGAATCCAGTTTTTTTGATTCAGGGATAAAATATGGTTTTCTCATGATCTGTTTAATATCCAGGGATGTATCAGATTCAGAGGCTTTTTGGAAACTTGCAAATAAATCCTTTACATGCAAGATCCCAATAATGTTATCAATACTGTCTTCAATAACCGGTATTCTGGAAAACCCTGTTTCAAGGATTTTTTTGATATCCATATCCTGGGATACATCTAAGACAAACATATCAGCCCTGGGTGTCATAATTTCAGAACAAGAAGTATCATCAAACTCAAAGATATTGGTAATATATTCTTTTTCTTCTTCTTTGATTTCCCCTTCTTCCTCCACCACTTCCACCATGGTCATCAATTCGTCTTCCGTCACTGTTTCACTGGATGAGTCTGCTGTTCCATGTAATTTTGGTATAAAATTTAATAAGTAGATCAAAGGGAAAAATAATTTTGAAAGCCAGAAAAGCGGATAAATTACAATCCTGGCAACGAGAATATTATTGTGGTTGGCAAATGATTTGGGGAAAATTTCTCCAAAAACAAGGATGAGCATTGTCATGATTCCTGTTGCAATACCGACGGCATTTGACTTAAAATATGAAAGTGCAATGGATGTTGCAATGGCTGACGCACCAATATTTACAAGGTTGTTTCCAATTAAAATAGTGGTTAATAATGTATGTGAGTCTTCTTTCATCGTTAAAATTAATTGTCCGGTGTTAGAACCGTCTTTTGCTATATGCAGGGCCTTGACTTTGCTGATGGAAAAAAGAGCGGTCTCAGAAGAAGAAAAGAAGCCTGATAATAAAAGGCCTATAACAAGTAACGTTAATTCAAAAGTCATCAAAACAGAAAATAATCCTTAATTTATTAACATGGCTATAATTGGTATTTTTATGGAATCACTCTAATAATATTTAAGTTAGTTTGTCAAATTTAATATAAAGGTTTTGATCTGTTCAGCATATAAATGGCAATATTGGCAGCCCTTTTAGAAGCTCCTTTTTTTCCAAGTAATTTTCTGACCATTTGCAATTGATTCTTAAAATAAAATAGATTATCCAGCATATATAAGGCTTTTTTGCTTATCTTTTCCGGTGTTGCATCATTTTGCAATAGTTCAGGCATCACTTCGGCATTAACAATTAAGTTTGCTAATCCTACGTACTTCACTTTTATAAAAAGTTTTGCCATCCAATAACTGACGGCAGACATTTTATATACTATAATGGTTGGGACACAACACAGAGAAGCTTCCAGGGTGACTGTTCCCGAGGCTGCAATCAAAAGGTCGGATTTCAAAAAAATATCTTTAACCGGCCCTTCAGTGATTTGAAATATAAAATCCGTTCTGTTTTTTTTAAATTGTGTTTCTAAGACTTCTCTTTTTATAGAGCTTGCTTTAGAAATAATAAAATTAATTTTTTTATTTCTTTGATAAATAAGGTTTGCCGCTTTGATCATAACATCAAGCAGATTTTTTATCTCGGCTTTTCTGGATCCAGGTAGCAGGCCTATAATAATGGAATCTTTATCATTTGATGATAAATGATCTGAACTTAAAAGTGTTTTTGGCATATTTTCAGAGTATTCATCCAGCAAAGGATTACCCACATAAGTGGATTGAATTTCAGCCTTTTTATATATTTTTTCTTCAAATGGCAGTATCAATGCAGCATGGTCAATATATTTTTTTATTTTTTTTAGTCTGGATTTTTTCCAGGCCCATACTTTTGGGGTAATATAATACAAAATTTTTATAGTGTAGTTATCTTTGACAAACTGGGCAGCTTTTAAATTAAACCCGGGGTAATCCACAAGAATAATTAGATCCGGCGTGTTTGCCCTTAGTTTTTTTTTAAATAAATCAAAGGCTTTTTTTATTTGCCCAAACTGCATAAGGACTTCTGTAAGTCCCATTGCAGAAAGCTTTGAGATGTTGTAAAAAAGATCTACATTTTGGTTTTCAAGATGGGGCCCACCTATTCCTGAAAAATAAATACGGTCATTTAATTTTTTAATTTCCTTTACTAGATGGCCGGCATGCAAATCTCCGGATGGTTCGCCGGTAAGAACCATTATATGGCTTAGTTTTACAGGAGGATTCATTTAGGTGTGACCTTCAGATTACGTGTGCTTTTTATTATATATCATCGTCTGCAAAGGCAAGAACACATATATTATATTTATCGGCTAGGCTTATCATTTCCTCTCGGTCAAATGCAAGGGATTTTTCCGCTTCTAAGACCAGAACCCCGGCCCCGGATTCATGCATGCTCTCTATGGTCCCGCATCCGGAAGAAGGAAGATCAAATCTTAAATCCTGTGTGGGTTTGGAGAGCTTTATAACGATCGCCCCATTTTGATGTGACAATAACCCCCCTCTTTTTATTGCAGCATCCGTCCCTTCAATTGCTTCAACAGCTAAAATAGTTCCGTTACTGATAACAATACATTGGCCGATATCAAGGCTCCCGATTTTTTTTGCTATTTCCCATCCTTGTAAAATATCTTTTTTTTCATTTTTATCTGGTTTTCTTTTTGTCCAGCAGCCTTTTGGACTTATCAGCTCGGGGAGAAGAAATGTGGAGGGTAAAATTTTTATCCCTTCTTTTGCAAGCAGGTCGGCAAAGGATGTTAATATTGAGTTATCATGGGTTCTGGAAGTCTTTGCAATAAAGGAAAGTGCTTTAAAGTCAGGACGGATATCTTTAAAGATATTTGTTTTCTTAATACTGCCCAGCATGACGGCCTGTTTGATATTGTGCTGTTTAAAATACTTGACCAGTTTTGAAATCTGTCCAAGGTAAATCCATTTTAAAGCGTCAACATGATTAGCTAGGATTTTATCTGTTTCAGAATGAAACCCTATGGCAAAAACTTTATACCCTTTCTTTAATGCTTTTTTTGAAAAAAGAAGGGGAAATTGTCCGCCGCCGGCAATAAG